>Ga0247841_10002511_pt1 | contig 36440 bp, 29 predicted proteins | sample LaCruzMarch2015__2_FD_192410 | JGI IMG/M metagenome (GOLD analysis project Ga0247841, IMG submission 192410) | Freshwater microbial communities from meromictic Lake La Cruz, Castile-La Mancha, Spain - LaCruzMarch2015_18m | ecosystem: Environmental > Aquatic > Freshwater > Lake | place: Spain... | reverse complement strand
AAAATAAACCTCATGAAAAAGCTTTTCATATTGTTTTTTATAACCATGCTCTTTGGCCTGTCATCGAAATCATTGCAGGCCCAGATCACCAGGGGAGCCGATACCGCTGAAATCTATATCGCTAGCTTTTGGTATATTGATTATTTATCTCAATATCATCATAGAGTATTTCATTCCACAAATAACGGAAAGGATCTATCTCCCAGGTATGAATATGATTATGAACATGCTGGTTGTATTATGGGCGATAAAAAACCCGGCACTTTGTACCTTGAGAATTCCTTCCTGAATTCATTGTTATTCAGTAATGATACGGCAAATACATTTACGATTGTCAATGATACACTCGTCAACTTTGGCTTACCATTTGCCGGAACAACAGAAAATGAAGTGTATATTACTTCTTCTATGATGGATAATAAAAAATTGTACAGAAGCGTGAACCACGGGATTACATTTAATTGCCAGAATCCTTCTCTTTCATACGCTATTGGTTTACGTGATGTTGGAACCGAACCTGGTGAGCTGTATGCTATAGATGATATCTCATCTTTTAAAAAATTATTTTATAGCAATGATTTTGGAGTTACCTTTTCACAGATACCGATCGATACTTCTATCAGCATTGCTGGCGGTTGGCACCTAACCCGCGGAACGCTGGCAGGAGAATTCTACTTATACATACATGATAACGATGAGAAGTATCACATATATCACACCTTTAACTACGGTGCTGATCTTGAACTGAAGCATGTTACCAATCCATTCAATTATCTGGATAATGTTGCTATAACCGCCGGCCGTACGCCCGGAACTTTGTATATGGCTCAATTTTCTCCATCAGGTGATGGAGGTCATGAACATATATACATCCATTTCAGCCGCGATTACGGGGTGACCTATACCACCTATTTTCACGATCTGGATTCGACCTTTACCGCGGTTCCCGATCCTGTTCCGGTTTCTGAAAAAAGCATCTTCACGGCCTATCCGAATCCCTTCAGTAGCGAACTTTCATTTACCTTCAGGTTGCCGGAAGAAACAGCAGCCGGCATCAAGGTGTATGATATGACCGGCAGGGAGGTCTGGAGTTTAAAGCCGCACATCTGTCCCGCCGGAGAGCAGACCATTCGTTGGGATGGCAGGAACAATGCCAATCAGGCTTTAAAGCCTGGGATATATTATGGCACACTGGTCATCAACGGAATACCGTCAGAGGTGATTAAGGTGATCAGGGTTCAGTGAAGCAATCTTTATCCATTGTTTTAACACCATGGAGCATTAATCAATTTCACGGTTTAAATGCAAAGAATACTCACTTTTTTTTCACTGTTGCTCATTCTGCCAACCCTTGGAGCACAACCACTGCATGTGAACTGGCAGCAATGCATGGGAGGCACTGAAGGTGAGTCGGGATATGGCATCATACCATTATGGAATGGCTATTTACTATTTTGTGGCAGTGAATCTGGCAATGGCCAGGTGCCACCTATTCATGGTAAAGGCGATTTCTGGCTGGTACGGACCGATACCTTGGGTGCAATTCTCTGGTCAAAAACTTATGGTGGGAGTGAAAGTGAAGAAGGTAGAAAAATACTAAAATGTTTCGATGGTGGCTTTGCTCTCTTTGGATGTACTACCTCAAATGATGGCAATGTTTCAGGTAACCATGGCATAGCCGATTACTGGATCATTAAAGTTGACAGTTTGGGTAATTTACTTTGGCAAAAAGCTTTTGGAGGAACTTCATATGATATGTCCAATACCATGGTCGCAACACCTGATTCCGGGTTTTTATTAACAGGAAAATCAATGTCAACCGACGGCAACATTACGGGGAACCACGGTTTTTTTGACTGTTGGATTGTGAAGTTGGATCGCGACGGCAACTTACAGTGGGAAAAGTCATTAGGGGGTACAGGGGCCGATGTCGGGATTTGTATAAATACCACAAGCGACGGAGGGTACATCCTGGGGGCAACCACCGATCTGGGCAATGGAGACGTGGTGTGTAATTTACATGGAAGCATTGATACATGGATCGTCAAACTCGATGCGACAGGGAATATCGAATGGCAGATGTGTTACGGTGGATCCGGGGGTGAAGGTCCCAACGAAATTATGCAGACCTCCGATGGCGGTTATATTTTTGCAGGGGCAACCGATTCGAACGATGGAGACGTGTCAGGGAATCATGGGGAGAATGATATCTGGGTAGTAAGGATCGATTCGATTGGTACCCTGCAATGGCAACGGTGTTTTGGTGGAAGCCGGGATGATGTAGCCAGGTTTATCAGGCAAAGTTCAAACGGAACTTTTATCGTGGGGGGATACACCTTCTCAAATGACGGGGATGTTACCGGAAACCATTCTTTACCGACAACCGCGGATGCCTGGGTGTTGCGAATTTCACCCACGGGAGATATTTTATGGCAACAATGCATCGGCGGGGATGAAAATGAGGCCTTTGCCGATATGGCTGAATTCCCGGGAGGGAAAATCACATTTTTAGGCGGTTCCAACACCTGGGATCATTCAGGGGATGTACAGTGTGAGATGCATCATAACTTATTCGGAGATGTATGGCTTGTCGGATTGACCGATACAACGGTGGTTGGAAACGAAGAACTTTCGGAAAAACCCGTCATGGTCAGCGTTTATCCTAATCCGGCCGGGGATTTTATCAACTTTCGCCTGACCGGGCTTAGTAGTTGGCACGATTCGAAAATCACACTTTATACCATGTATGGGAAGGTTGTCCATGAGTTCACCCTGCCAGCCGGCCAACCGGAGGTTTCCTTCTCTGCAGCAGATCTACCCGGGGGTTTATATTCCTTTGTATTGACAAACCCGGCATTCACAAGAACCGGGAAAATAATACTCGTCAGATAATTAAAGCCTCCTGATTATGAATATGAACAGACCATTTTCCTACCCATAACCCACTGATTTCCGTTTGTTAAATTTTAGGCGTGTAACCTCTATAGTTATGAACAATAAATAAATAATCTACCTCATGAAAAAGTTAATAATGATTTTCCAGGTCGGTTTATTTTTTTATATCCTGAGTCCCTTCAACAGTTTTCCGCAATATATTCCATTGTTAAAAAACAATGCAATCTGGAATGTTTTTTATCTAGGGGACCCAGGCGGCTTCTTGGATATACAACAATTAACCGGAGACACTGTTATTAACAATATCACGTATAAAACATTGCCTTCTATCTCAGTTTGCGACGGTCCCTATATATTGCGGGAAGATACAATTGCAAAGAAAGTTTATCAATATCATTACGACACAGAGTTTTTACTTTATGATTTTAGTTTGCCGATAGGAGGCATATTCAACTATACCGATCCGCAATCACCTGGGTGGACTACGCATCTTCGACTCGACTCTATAACCGGTACGATTGATCCAACGTTTTTCAAACCAACGGATTGGACAACGATTGATCCGCTCAGGGTATATTATTTTTCAAACACTGATTTTCCAACAGACTATCAAATTCTTTGGGTTGAAGGATTAGGTTCTTTATCAGGGTTATTACTACCTGCATTCGGATGGGGAGGAGAGGAATGGCTGCCTGGGGGGGGGAAATTATTGTGTCATAACTCCACACCTGACACAATTGATTACTATTTCTTATTATGGTGGGAAATCGGTCCATGCATGGGACCCCTGTTGGGTTTAAATAATACTGAAATAGAACCTGCAGTAAATATTTATCCTGTTCCGATTACTTCCAATGAAGTTATGATTAAAGGAGAAGATATTGTTCTGGTTCAATTCTTTAATTCGCTGTCTGTAAACATTTTAAATCATTCCGTTTCCGGAACCCAATCGGTCATTAATTTATCTGACTTTCCCAAGGGGATTTACTTTTTAAAGATTCATTTCAAAAACGGTCAAAGTATAGTAAGAAAAGCAATTAAAAATTAATGTTCGAACAGGCCTTGCCTATTAGGAATGATACTTTTTAAGTGCAAAAACAACACCAGACAACAAGAAATATTGAATCCCCGCGGCTTGCGGCGAGGTTCTTCAATTTTGGTCTGGCCATATTGATTCGATTTCAAGGTTAAATCTGCCTGGATATTTACAAAATCAAAATGATACAATTCTATATTAATCAATACTCAATTACGATATAATGGATACAATTCTAATTCTCCTGGCAATTTTTTTAATATACCTGTTTTTTTATCTTTATTTTGTAAAGAAATGGAAGATTTACAAATTTGTTGTCACTCAAATTATTATCGTTTCCGTATCCTCTCTGGCAATCGGTTACTTAATTTCAGAGATCAGATTTCATTTTACGATACACGTATTGATTTTGCTATTGCTTTTTACAACAGGGTTAATAATATATGGCATTAAGCTTGTAAAGAACTATAAGTCATGTTAATAGAAAGCTAAACACAAGACATAATATAGGTGATGATGTGGACAAAAGGATAACCTAACCACCTATTTTCACGATCAGTATTCAGTAACAGTTAAAAATGTTAAATGCAAAGAGGCAATCCATCGGATTGCCTCTTTGCATTATAGAATAAGTCTTTATTTATCCTTGGAAAACAGGTCTTTCTTGTCGACTTTTTTCACTTTATCCCCGTCTTTCAGGGTTTTGGACACGGCTGTATAGGGAGCCGTAATGATCTCATCGCCTTCTTTCAAGCCTGAGAGTACCTGGATATAGGTATTATCCTGGATCCCGGTCTTGACATCCTTTTTCTTGGCCATATCCTCGGCGAAAAGAAATACGCACTCCTGCACATCTTCTTTCTTTTTTCCGGTCACAAATTCTATCTGGTTATCGCCATCGCCCCTCTTGGTTTTATTCTTTTCATTCAATTTGTCGAGACTGTCTTTGGCAATACGCGTGGTCACTGCCTGAATGGGCACGGTCAACACATTGATCGCGGTTTCTGTCTGGATTTCAACAGTACACGACATACCCGGACGAAATGGTGAAAAATCGGGACGTGCCGGATCGAGCAAATCCTTGTAAGAATCTTTCACGATGTGAATCTTGACATTGAAGTTGGTTACCTGGTCAACACTAACCCCGGAGGTGTTGGCGGAAGTGGCAATTTCGGTCACTACACCTTTGAACTTCCGGTTAAGGTAAGCATCCACTTCGATGAGCGCGGTATCGCCCAGGCTAACCCGTACAATATCATTTTCGTTCACTTCAACCTGCGATTCCATCTCGTTCAGGTTGGCAATGCGCATGATCTCGGTTCCCGACGAAAACTGTGAAGCTCCGGTTACCCGTTCGCCTTTTTCCACGCTAAGTTTCGAAACAGTACCGTCATTCGGAGCGAAAATGGCAGTCTTGGTAAGGTCTTCCTTCGATTTTTTCAATCCGGCTTCAGAACTTTTTACCATGAACTCCGCTGCATTGATATCCTCTTCTCCCGATTCAACCTGGGCCTTTGCAACAGCGTAAGCGGTTTTAGCCTGATCAAACTCGGCTTTGGAAACCACGTTTTCCTTGAACAGCTTTTCCTGCCGTTCAAAAGTGAGCTTGGCATTTTCCATCGTGGCTTTGAGCTGCATCAGCCGGGCGCGTGAATTGGAAAGATTTGCTTTTTGGGTGTTGACCGCGGCTTCGCTCTGATCAAACTGGGAAATATATATTTCGGGATCGATTTTTGCAAGCAGATCTCCCTGCTTCACCTGGTCTCCCTCTTTCACCTTTAAATCCACCACCTCACCCGAGATATAGGGGCTGATCTTGATATCCTTTTCAGGCTGGATCTTTCCGTTGGCGGAAACGGTTTGAATGATGGTTCGCTTGACTACTTTCTCGGTAGCCACTTTGGTATCCTCATTCCGTTTTCCCTTGGCAACTGCAACAACCACGATGACAGCGATGACTATGGTAACAGCACTGATGATCCAGATTTTCTTTTTTGATTTTTTAGAAGCCATGACAAGCAGTCTTGAATTAAGTGTTAAAATCAGTTTCAGATATACAATCACTAATTGATTTTAATGGGATTGCCCATGTAAAAGTCAAGGATAGTGGTTTTGAAAATAAAATCATATTTTGCCTGGAGGAGCTCAGATTCAGCTTTGGTCAGGTCTTTTTTACTGTTGTTGTAATCAAATGAAGTCATCATCCCAACATCAAACTTCTGTTGGGTATATTTGAACGATTCATTCTGTGCATTGACCTTTTCCAGCGACGAATTGTATTTCTTCAGTGAGGCCACGGCATCGGCGTACGATTGCTCAATGAGTTTACGCAAATCCCTTTTCCGGATATCCAGATCCAGTTCTGCCTGGTATCGCTGGATTTTTGCCTGGCTGATGGCATTCCGACCGCTCCAGCCGTTGAAGATTGGCACCCGCAGGTAGAATCCCAGAGATTGGTTTTCGTTCACCTTCATCTGGTCGCTAAAGGAACGGAGCCGGGTGGAATATTGTTCATATGTCCCCAAAACAGTGTCGCGCGAAATCTGGGTAATACCGATGGGCTGATATTTAACAACAGGTGTAACAGTGGGATCAATCTCCTGTGCCGCTCCGGAATATCCTGTTCCCCACGATCCGGCAAAGGAAAGGGTAGGATAGAGGACCCCTCTTGCAATAGCCAGGCTTTTCTGGGCGCTTTGAACACGCAATTCGGCGCTCTGAATTTCAGGGCGGGCCTTGAGCGATTTCTCATAAATGATTTCCGGGGTGACAAGGTCTTTGGGAGCTTCAACCGAACGCAGGGCTGGTTTTTCGACGCGGAAATCACGGGTAACGGTAAGGTCAATCAATTGCTGCAATGAAAGGTTTGAAATGCTCAAACGGTTTTCAGCTTCAACAACAAGCAGTTCCTCTGCTGCTTTTTGCGCGGTAATGTTGAGCAAATCACCTTTTGCCGACGATCCGGCAGCAACCATTTTCTCGATCCGGCTGACCTGATCGATGGTGATCTTCAATTGTTCACGGGCAACATCAAGCAATTCATAATTAAACAGAATATCAAGATAATAACCGGCAACAGTGAGGGATATGTCGTTCTTTAACACATCCAGGTCATATTTGCTGGCCAGAACATTGATCTGATTTTGCTTGAGTGTATTCAACTTCTGAAGTCCACTGAAAATGGTCACCCCACTCTGCAAATAGAAGTTGTTGGATCGCACCGTGTTTGTGGCAAAGGTGTTGGTGTACTGGTCGATGGTTTGTCCGAAGTTCCATACATTCGACCCGTTGGCGTTAAGATCAGGAAGCATACTGAGACCACTTTGCAAAAGTTCCTTCTTGTTCGATTCTACCGTAAGAATCTGCTTTTTGATATCCAGGTTGTTTTCCAGGGCATAGTTGATACAGTCTTCAAGGGTCCAAACCTTTTGTGACAAACCGGATTTAACAACAGGTAAAATAAAAATGAAAGTCAGGGCAAGCAATCTGATTTTTATAAAATATGCCAGCATGTTCAGGTGTTTTTAAGATAGATGATTGAACTATTGTTATTTCAGGCCTTCAAAATTAGTCATTTAATTCTGATTGGCTCCATTAAGACGAATAAATTGTCGATTGGTTACATAACTTCAAATTGGCATTTTTATTTTTTGACCCGGGGCTAAATCCTCCTATCTTTGCAAAGCCATACAAATAAAAACGATCGACATGAAAAGGAAGTTATCAATGATTTTCACAGTGGTTACCCTTTGCAGTTTGGTTTTCACCCCATCCTGCACAGTCAAAGATCCTACTTTTGGAAATCTTACGGTGGCTGTTTATAATCCTGCCACAGGTCTTTACATTGCCAATGAACAGGTATATCTGGCCACCAGTCTGGCTGATCTTCAAAACGGTATTTACATTAAAACAGGATGGACCGACTTTAACGGTCTGATATATTTCGGTGAACTGGCTCCCGGGTATTACTATTACGATACCTATGATTGGGAGGATTATGGCGGTTCGATGGTATATGCCGGAAGCGATTATTACGTCACCCTTTCGGTGAATACCCCCAGGCCATTAAAGAAGTAGCGTTTCGCCGATTCATTTCTTTTTCGTAACATTGCAGCCCATTTCTGAGCCGTAAGAATGTCCATGACAACCTTTTGCAGATACCGGTTTTTAATTTCATCAGTTCTTCTCGCCACCCTTGTTTTCGTATGTATTTCGATGCAGGGGATGGCAAAAATACAGGATCAGAGCATCCTCGTCCCCTCCGGCGATAGTACCGTTGCAAACCCGCGAAAAGATATCGCGGAAAAAAAGTTCAATGCCGGAGAGATGATCCTCGAACATGTGGTGGATAACCATGAATGGCATATTGCGGAGATCGGCGACGTGCACATTACGATACCCCTTCCTGTCATTTTGTTGTACGATGGGAAAATCTACACTTTTCTCTCCAGCAGGTTCCATAATGAAACCCATTCTTACCGGGGATTTATTCTTGAACAGGAGGGTCCCCATAAAGGAAAGATCGTACGGGAAGGTCCTGGAAAAGTGGTGGCAGCAGGTCCCGGGGTGTATGATTTTTCGATCACCAAAACGGTACTGGCTGTTTTTATCAGCGCCGCGTTGCTTATTCTGATCTTCGTTTCCGTGGCCAGGTCTTATGGAAAGCGCAAACATGAAGCTCCGCACGGGATGCAGTCCCTGCTGGAACCCCTGATCCTTTTTATTCGCGATGATATCGCTAAAAGCTCCATCGGAGAAAAAAAATACGAGAAATACATGCCCTACCTGTTAACGGTGTTTTTCTTTATTTTATTCAATAACCTTCTGGGTCTGGTCCCGCTTTTTCCGGGGGGTGCCAATGTCACCGGAAACATTGCCATCACCCTGGTCATGGCCGCGTTTACATTCATCCTGACAACGATCAACGGGAACAAACATTATTGGATCGACATCATCAACACCCCCGGTGTACCCTGGTGGCTAAAAATTCCGATCCCGCTGATGCCCATCGTGGAGATCATAGGGATCATTACCAAGCCCTTTGTATTGATGGTGCGACTCTTTGCCAACATTACCGCCGGACATATCATTGTTCTGGGCTTTGTGAGTTTGATTTTTATTTTTGGTGCCATCAGCGCTGCGCTTGGAGTGGGAGTATCTGTTGTTTCAGTGGCCTTTATGATTTTCATGAATCTGCTTGAACTATTGGTGGCCTTTATTCAGGCCTACGTGTTTACACTGTTGTCGGCATTGTATTTTGGATTGGCGACCATCGAACCGGAACACCATTAAAATTTTCGATTTTAGATTGTTATGCAACATATCAGGAAGAAGAAAATAAACATTAATGCGGAATACAATTTTTTTGATTTTTAACATTTTATCTCTGACTTTTTATTTTAACCTTAATCAATCAGAATTATGACATTATTAGCTGTTTTATTGCAATTGGCCGGTGATTTCGCCGCCATTGCCAAGATGGGTGCCGGTTTGGGTGCAGGGATTGCTGTAATCGGCGCGGGAATCGGTATTGGCAATATCGGGAAAAGCGCGCTCGAATCCATTGCCCGTCAGCCGGAAGCTGTCGGCGATATCCGTTCAAACATGATCATCGCGGCAGCCCTTGTTGAAGGGGTAGCCTTTTTTGCCATCGTTGTTTGCTTGCTGATCCTTTTTATTTAATCAGCACGGCAGGTTCTTTGCGCCTTATCGGTTGGATAGGACGCGAAGAACTTTATTTTGATAAATCGATTTAAAAGAAAAATACCATGGAACTGATAACCCCGGGATTGGGCTTACTTTTCTGGATGACCCTGGCCTTTTTACTGTTGGTTTTCATCCTGAAAAAATTTGCCTGGGCTCCCATTCTTAAAGCGTTGAAGGAAAGGGAAACCTCTATTCATGAAGCCCTGCACGAAGCCGATAAAGCACGGGAAGAGATGAAGCACATGCACTTCAGCAACGAACAATTGCTCCAGGAAGCCAAAAATGAAAGAGACAATATTTTAAATGAAGCCCGTAAGATTCGTGATAAATTGATTGAGGAGGCCCGTGCAAAGGCAGGTGAAGAGGCTTCACGGATCATTGAAAGCGCCAAGGACAGCATCAATAATGAAAAAATGGCGGCCATGACAGAATTGAAAAATCAGATTGCTGAAAGCTCCCTGATAATGGCCCGGTTCATCCTGAAACGGGAATTGTCCGACCCGAAAAAACAGGAAGAATATATTCAGGGTTTATTGAAAGAAGTTAAATTCAATTAACCGGGTAAAAATGAACGTGTCACCGATTGCGGAACGTTACGCCAAAGCACTGTTTGAACTTGCCATTGAAAAGGAACTTGTTGACGAGGTTTATCATGATAGCCTTGTGATCTCCGGAACCTGTGAAAAGAGTAAAGAATTGCGTTCCCTGTTAAAGAGCCCGATCATCAACTCGGAAAAAAAGCTGATCATCATCCGTGAAATCTTTGAAAATGGGGTTCATAAACTGACCCTGACCTATTTGCTCATCATGGTACGTAAACGCCGTGAGGCATTTATCCCTGCAATTGCCAGGGAATTTGTTGAACTTTATAAATCGTATCACAATATTCTGACCGTTCATTTTAAATCGCCGGTGCTGCCCGATTTGGAAATTCGTTCACAGGTACTCAAAATCATGGAGAACTACTCTAAAGCAGATATTGATCTGAAAGCAGAAATTGACGAATCGCTCATCGGCGGCTTCGTGCTGACCTGGGATGACAAACAGTACGATGCCAGTATAAGCAGGGAAATCGATGACCTGCGGAAGGCCATTGCAAAAGTGAACCTTTATAAAAAGGGATTTTAAAATGAAAGAGGTTATATAAAAACAGAAGATATGGCAGAGATTAAGCCCGCGGAAGTCACCGCGATTTTGCGCAAGGAGCTGGCTGGTTACCAAAATGAAAAAGAGCTGGAAGAGGTAGGAACCGTGTTGCAGGTTGGCGATGGAATTGCCCGCATTTACGGGTTGAATAATGCAGAATCCGGAGAGCTGATCGAGTTTGAGAAGAACGGGCTGAAGGCCATCGTTCTTAACCTCGAAACCGACAACGTGGGGGCAGTGATGCTTGGGGAATCGTATGAAATCAAAGAGGGAGATATTGTTAAACGTACCCGCCGCATTGCCTCCATCGAAGTTGGGGAGGGCTTGCTGGGTCGTGTCATCAATACGCTGGGCGAACCCATCGACGGCAAAGGCAGGATAGAGGGCAAGAGATATGAAATGCCACTGGAACGGAAAGCCCCTGGTGTAATCTACAGGCAACCTGTTAACCAGCCCCTGCAAACCGGTATCAAGGCCATTGATGCCATGATCCCAATAGGAAGGGGTCAACGGGAGTTGATCATCGGCGACCGCCAGACAGGAAAGACCGCCATTGCCATTGATGCCATCATTAATCAAAAGGAATTTTTTGCCAAGGGCGAACCGGTATATTGTATCTATGTGGCCATTGGGCAAAAGGGATCAACGGTAGCCAATATTGTCAGAACACTCGAAGAAAAGGGAGCCATGCCCTATACGGTAGTGGTTATGGCTACAGCCTCCGACCCTGCTGCCATGCAGTTTTATGCTCCGTTTGCCGGCGCCGCAATCGGGGAGTTTTTCCGCGATACCGGACGGCCTGCACTGGTGATTTATGATGACCTGTCGAAACAGGCAGTAGCTTACCGGGAAGTTTCATTGCTATTGCGCCGGCCCCCCGGACGTGAAGCCTATCCTGGCGATGTTTTCTACTTGCATTCAAGGTTGCTCGAACGGGCTGCCCGCATCATCTCATCCGATGAAATTGCCCGGAAAATGAATGATCTTCCGGAGAGCATCAGGAATATGGTGAAGGGAGGCGGATCGCTCACGGCGCTGCCCATCATCGAAACACAGGCAGGTGATCTTTCAGCGTATATTCCCACCAACGTGATTTCCATTACCGACGGCCAGATTTTTCTCGAAACGGCGTTGTTCAATTCCGGTATTCGACCGGCCATCAATGTGGGGATCTCGGTTTCACGCGTAGGGGGAAATGCCCAGATCAAATCCATGAAAAAAATTGCCGGAACCCTGAAACTGGATCAGGCCGAATACCGCGAGCTGGAAGCCTTTTCAAAATTCGGCTCCGACCTGGATGCGGCTACCAAAGCGGTACTGGACAAAGGATCGCGCAACGTGGAAATTTTAAAGCAATTGCAGTATTCACCGTTGACGGTTGAAAAGCAAATTGCCATTCTTTTCTGTGGAACGCGCGGACTTCTGCGTAACATCCCGGTGCGGAGCGTTGTGAACTTTGAGGTGGAATACCTGCATCACATGGAAACCAAGCATGCAATGGTACTCGAGAATCTCCGATCGGGCAAATTGCTTGATGAGGATATTGCAATCATGGAGCAGACAGCCAAAGAGCTTTCTAAAAAATACGAGGAAAAGAAATAGATAGCATTATGGCGGGTTTAAAGGAGGTCAGAATTCGTATTGCCTCGGTCAAATCGACCCAGCAGATCACCAATGCCATGAAGATGGTGGCGGCATCGAAATTGCGCAGGGCGCAAACCGCGATAATCAAGCTAAGACCCTATGCCGCCAAGTTGCGGGAGATGCTTCAGAATTTAAGTTCCAGCATTGATGATTCCGGCGAAAGCATTTTTTCGCGGGTAGGTAAGCCGGAGAAGATCCTCATCATTGTCATCTCTTCCAACCGGGGACTTTGTGGCGCCTTCAATTCCAGGGTGATCCGGGCTACCCAAATTTTACTGGAGGAAAAATATGCACATCAACTCGCCGGGAACTCGGTCAGCCTGATGACCATTGGCCGGAAGGGCACGGAATTTTTTCGTAAGCGGAAATACAATGTGATCTCTTCTCACGATCAACTTTTTGATCACCTCACCTTTGACAATGTAGCTCCTATTGCTGAAAAGATAATGGCGGCTTTTGCTGCCAGGGAATTTGATATTATTGAGTTGGTTTATAACGAGTTTAAAAATGCTGCTGTTCAACGCCTTATGGTGGAACAATTTTTACCCATTGTTTCCGGTGAATCCTTGCAAAAACCATCAGGTCCGTCAGCGGAGGCCGATTATATTTTTGAACCCGATAAGGAAACCATCGTCCGGGAACTAATTCCCAAAACATTGCGTATTCAACTTTTTAAGGCGCTTCTTGATTCATTTGCATCGGAGCAGGGCGCCCGGATGACTGCCATGCATGTAGCCACCGAAAATGCCAGAGAGCTGTTGCGCGCCCTCAACATTTCCTACAACAAGGCCCGCCAGAATGCCATTACCAACGAAATCCTCGAAATTGTATCCGGGGCTGAGGCGCTGAAGGGCTAATTCTTAACAATCGAATAATCGAACAATCAAAATTAACGGTTTAAACCTGTTGTTATGATCACAAAGAATGTAGAAAAAGCAATCAACGAACAGATCAAGCGCGAAGAACACTCCTCACGCATCTATCTGTCGATGGCCTCCTGGGCCGAACGGAACGGATATCCCGGTGCAGCCAACTGGCTGTACGTTCAAACTGAAGAGGAGCGGATCCACATGCTGAAACTGGTCCATTACCTCAATGACCGCGGAGGCGCAGCCGTCATCCCTGCATTGGATGCGCCCGAAGCCAAATTCAAATCGCTGACGGATGTATTTCAGCAAGTACTGAAACATGAAGAGTACATCTCGGCTTCGATCAATGAACTCTATGCCACCTGTACCAAAGAGAAGGATTTCACATCGGCCAATTACCTGCAATGGTACATCACCGAGCAGATCGAAGAGGAGAGCACGGTTCGCAATATCCTCGATCAGATCAAACTGGCCGGTACCGAAAAGGGTGGTTCATTTTTGATGGATAAGGAGTTTGCCACGATGGCCGTTGCTAAAAAGGCTGCAATGGCTCTGAGTGGTGGAGCTAATGCAGTAATTTGATCAATTTATTGTACCAGCCCCTGCCGTATTTACGGATCAATGCCCCTTCCAGAAACTGATACAGGGGCATTTTTTCTTTATGACCTTTCTCCAGGGCTTTCTGACAAATCGGCCATTTATGATAGTTGACCAGATCATTGAAAGGGGTTGATTTAATACGAATCGGGTAAAGATGGCAGGAGATCGGTTTTGGAAAGGGTATCTTTTTCTCCCCGTATGCCTTTTCAATGGCACATCGCGCGATGCCATCATCGAAATAAACAAAAACACATTCCTTCCCGTGAATCAGCGGAGTGACGAAATTCCCGCCCATATCGTAGTCGAACACCCCGAGCATTTCAACCTCTCTGATACCTTCTTCTAACATGAAGGGTTTAATATCACTGATGTAATCCTCGAGCAACGAAATCTCCTCTTCCTCAAGAGGCGCACCGGCATCGCCCTCCACACAGCAGGCTCCTTTGCACTTTTTACTGTCGCAGCAGAAGCAGATGGATTTTATCTCATCAGAAACCAGCGTATTGTCAAGGATAATCATTGCGCAAAGGTAATCCATCCTTGATATTTCGGCGAAAAATGAAGGACAACGTGCTGATTTTGTCAATTCATCGGTGTAAAAGTCACTTTGCAGAAATAATTTTTATACCCATCCAGTGATGTTTACTTTTGATTTTCTGTTCATTCTTAGTGGTCGATTCCCCTTCCGGTACCCCAAACCCTGAAATCATTGAAGGCAGACCGATGTGACTGAGAAGGCGAAGCTTTGCCATGAAATCCCTACCTTTACTTTTTCTTTCATGAAAAAAATGAACTATCTGCAATCCCTCTTTGATAAAAAGCCAGGTTTCTGGCACTATCAGATCAGTGGATTTTTGCTTTTTACCTTCATCGATTTTTTCAATTCCAACATTCATTCATGGCCTCACTTCTTGTTATGGGCAATTGCAATCGTGGTGGCCTTTTTGCTTACTTTTTTGTTTCGACCTCTGGCCAGATTTTTATTTTCCCGGAAACCACCTTTTCTTTTGCTTTTGTTTCTTCTCATCGCCATTTCGATTCTGTTCGGAACGATATGGTTTTTTATGCGGCATCTTATCTATTTTGAGATTTTTCCTTCTATTGCCGGAACATGGCAAAACTTTTTTGCCATGACTCCGGTAAAAAATATCCTGACTGTAGTCTATTTCAACGCTGTTCTGTTTTTAGGTTGGGGTGTCCTCTATTTTGGAATCAAATACCGGTCAGAGATGATTGAGGAAAAGGAGAGATCACAAAAGGCATTGCTCTATGCCCAGGAAGCTCAGCTTAAAATGCTCCGGTATCAAATCAACCCTCATTTTCTGTTCAATTCGCTGAATTCCATCCAAGCGCTCATGTATGAAGATGTGCCGCAAGCCGACCTGATGATTACCGAACTGTCTGAATTCCTTCGCTACACCCTTAAAAATACCGATAAAACATTTGTGCCATTGGAAATGGAATTGGATATTATTCGGAAATACCTGGCCATCGAGAAGATTCGGTTTGAAGACCGGCTCGATTATTCAATCGATGTTGATGAAGGGGCATGTCAAATGGAGGTACTCTGTTTTTTAATCCAACCTTTCGTAGAAAACGCGATCAAGCATGGATTGAAAACCAGTCATCATCATCTCAGACTCAACATCCGGATTTATCTCAGTGGCTTATGGCTGTGTTTCGAAATCGAAAACAGTGGAAGATGGATTCCTCCCGACAATCAAACAACTACCGGAATTGACAACATTAAACGACGACTGGATAATGCCTATCCCCATAAATATAAACTGGAAATACGAGAAGACAGTAACTGGATAAGGATTCATCTAAAAATTAATTTAGGATCAGAATAACCTGGCTTATTGTAAGACAAATGAAAAAATTTTCAGCGCTGATTATTGACGATGAACGACTGGCCAGAAACAGTCTGAAAAAAAAACTGGAAAAATTTCCTGAAATAGAGGTAATCGGAGAAGCCGACGGCATTTCTCGTGCCATCATAGAGATTACAAAGTTAAACCCCGAAATCCTCTTTTTAGATATCCAACTCTCCGATGGCACCGGTTTTGATCTGCTTAACCGCATTGATTTTACAGGGAAAACTATTTTCATTACGGCTTACGACGAATATGCCATCCGTGCTTTTGAAATCAATGCAGTAGATTATCTTCTTAAACCAATCTCGGTTCAGCGGCTTCAGACGGCCATTGACCGGGTCAAACAAAATGACCCGATTCAAATGCATTCGGGCTCATCAAAATTTAAAGGTGATGACCGTCTCTTTGTCTTGATCGGTCAATCGATCCATTTTATTAAAATCAACACCATTATAACCATCACAGCTTCCCGCGATTACTCCCTCGTAAAAACAACCGATGGGAAAGAATACCTTGTTTCAAAAACAATGGCCGAGTGGGAAGAACGACTGCCTGAACAGAATTTCTGCAGAATCAGCCGGACCCTCATTGTGAATTTCGATTTTATCGAACGAAGTGAACGATGGTTTTCCAATACCGCGATGGTTTACATCTCCGGATTGAAAGAACCCCTTAAACTGAGCAAATCCTATTTTAAAAAAATCAGGGATAGATATATCTGACCCTATTCCATTTTTATAACCACTCCTTTTTCCAATCTCGTTTTCTTACACCGATAAGGGAACACGGTACTTTCCTTCTAAAATATCATACACTGAATCTTGATGAAAATGCAAAGCATTTTTCGTGAATACTGAGCGTTTGAGTTTGCATTTCGTTACAAACTCAATAGCCGAAGTATACTCTTAAGTGAAGCAAAAATCATTTTTTCCTGAAAACAATTAAAAAAATCACCATGAAACGAATTACCTGCATGTTGTTTTTACTGATTGTACATTTTTCAATGGTCAATGCCCAATGGGTCGAACAACAAACCAATCAAACGCTAATGGTAGTCACTGAATTCAGTCCGGCGGGCAATGCCAACTGGGCTCTTGACCTGAACTGGCAAAGTCGTCAGACCTTTGCAAAAACGGTTGACGGAGGCAATAATTGGATGACCGGTAATTTTAACCTGAATGCCACCTCCGTCTATCGGATCCGGACCATTTGTGCACGTAACGCCGATACTGCCTGGATGCCTGTTATTTTTGATACCGAGTTACAGAGGGGAGGAGTATATAAAACAACAGATGGTGGAGTAACCTGGAATCAGCAAACAACCTCTTACAATACCAACAATACCGGAAAATTTCCATCCCTGGTTCATTTCTGGAATGCCAACGAAGGAGTCACGGTCGGAAGTATTGATACAACAACCATGCGTTTCGACATCTTTGTCACCTCCGATGGAGGCACAACATGGATTCAGATTCCGGATATCGATAATCCCCCATCCACACTCGACGATTACCGGTTGCCTCCATTATCCTACAGGCGTTTCCGTGTCGTCGGCAATACCATCTGGTTCATCACGTTAAAAAATAAAATCTATAAGAGCACAGATAAGGGATATCATTGGACAAAATACAATACCCCTGCACAATCGGATTATATGAATTTTGCCGACTGTGTTTTTGCCTTTAAAGATGAAAACAACGGTTTGATGGTAGATTCATACGTGAATACACCCTATCAGTACAAACTGTATGAAACCCATGATGGCGCGCAAACCTGGCAGGAGAAGACACATCAGGGAATTCCGTTCGGATGGGATATTAATTATTGCCCCGGAACACCGAATACCTATGTTGCCTCGGGATATACTGAAAAACCGGAAACCAGCGGCTTATGCTATACAGAGGATGGCGGCGCTACCTGGGTAAAGCACCCTTCATTCGATGGACTTTATACCGGGGCTGTGATCTTTCAAAACGACGGTGTGGGCTGGATTGGCTCTGAAGAGGGACGGGTGTACAAGACCCATAACTTCAAGGGAGAAAATCCGATCATCAAAGAGGTTGGTTTCACAAGCAAGTCATCCATAGATGTTTTATTTAATCATGAAATAGATGTCGTCTCCATGCAGGATACGGCCAATTATTATCTGGTCAGAATCGGGACCAACAACAGGATTTACCTTTCTGCAGCAATACCTGATTCAGTGAACCCTGCCAAAGTTCACCTGATCCTGAAAGATACCGTAATTTCCGAAAAAAAATATTTTGTAAAACCCTCGAAAAACATAGTGGATAATAATGGTTTTCATTTGCTCGCCGAAGGATTGAACAACAAAGCACTGTATAAAACAAAAACAATCTCTTTCCTCTTGACGGATGGATCAATTCCACTTGAGGGAGTAAAAATTGCACTTATTGATTCCAGACAGGGAAACGATTCTGTGTTTCAGGTGACCGATTCAACCGGGAATGCCATGTTCGAAGCAGACCCCGGTTATTATTCATATTTTATCACCAAACAGGGATACCGCGACACTACTGGAGCCATTACCATTGAAATGACCGATTCAACAGTAGTTCTTATGGTTGTTTTAACACCTTTTTATGGGATAGAAGAACAGATTCATTTCAGTCAGATAAAACTCTATCCTAATCCTGCCTCCTTTTTCATCTACTTTTCGGAAGATGTAGAAGCCAATATTCAGATTTTTGATCTTTCCGGCATCCTGATTCAAACAATAGCCAAACCGCGTTATACCAGAAAAATAAATATCAGTCACTTAAAAGAGGGCATGTACATCTTCAGGGTAAAACATCAATCCTCAGAGATCAATTTCAAAATTCAGGTAAAAAAGTGATGGGATGAAAAATTGACTTTAAAAAATTCAAGTATATGAAAATGAAAGGAATCAGAATCCCACTCTATTTTAGGGTTATCCTGACAGTTATCCTGTTTGCTGCCCAGGTTCCTGCAGTTCAAAGTGCCGGATTCAATGTCACGGATACTACCATCATTGCTGATCACTACTTCATACGTTATATTGCGAATGACAGTATGGTTGCCAATTTATGTGTTCCGATCATACAGGGGAAGGCTCCCTGTGTTATTTTTTTAGGAGGGACAGAAGGCGGGATCCCATTTGATAAAATGAACGAAAAACAATACAATCAGGGAGCTGGTGGATTTGAAAACCATTTATTAAAATCAGGCATTGCAGTCCTGAATCTGGCCTATTTTAAAGCTGGAAATCTTTCTCAGGCGGTTCGGGAAGTACCCTTGGAGATAATATGGAATGCCCTGACCTGGTTATCAAAACAGGAGAAGATCGACGCAGCGCATATCGGAATTACTGGAGGATCAAAAGGTGGTGAATTGGCCCTTCTTGCCGGTGCCGAGTACGCTCAAATTAAAGCTGCTGTCTCGATTCTTGGAAGCGGGGTTGTCTGGCAGGGTATTTCTACAGATCCCTATCACCCTGTATCCAGTTGGACGAAAGGTGGAATTCCTTATCCTTTTGTGAAATATTCCTATCCTTCCGGTTTTATAAATAACCGTATCGCCGGAAAGGCCATTACCCATGAAGAAATGTTTCAATTATTTGTTGAAAGCATGAGCAAGAACCTTGTTCCGGAAGCCATTATCAAAGTAGAAAAAATTAAGGGCCCGGTCATGTTGATCTCCAGTGAAGATGATAATTTATGGCCATCTGCAGCACTTTGTGACATTGCTTATGAAAGGTTGAAAACAACGAATCATCCATACGCCTTTCAGCATCTCAAAGGAAAAGGGTTACAACATGGAATCAGCTCGGAATTGTGGCTCAAGGCAGCAGATTTCCTTATTGAAGCGCTGCAGCCGGTTGGGAAAACCCCATAGATTTACAAACGATACTCATTTAAAAATGAATAAAAAGAAATTCATCCATGATTAAGCTCTTTCACAACCTGTTATTTCTGATGGTGTGGACATCTGTCATGGTTCCGGTACTGAATGGCCAATTATTGGCCCAGCCATCTCCATACTTTGGACAGCCTGCCCCTGGAACTATTCCGGTTTTATTTGCCCCTTCAATTATTCCCGATGGAGCCTATTCCATTTCGTTTACCCCCGATGGATTGGAATGCATGATGACACTCATGATCAATAATCGCAATACCATAATGACATCCAAAGATGAAAACGGGAACTGGCCGGTTCCGCAAATTGCTTCTTTTTCGGGCATTTATCCTGACCTGGAATCACATATAGCACCGGATGGAACACGTGCCTATTTTGGTTCATGGCGTCCCTTACCGGGAGCCTCGGCTGGTCCATTGTATCAATGGTATGTCGAAAAAACCAGCTCCGGATGGAGCAATCTGAATCACATGGATCCCCCCTTAAAGGATATCTTTATGATGTATCCCTCGGTAGCCGCCAATGGTAACATGTATTTTACCGCCAATGAAGGCGATGATTACTTTATTTCAAAATCTGAGCTGGTAAATGGGGTTTATCAGCAGCCCGAACGTTTATCCGACAGCATCAACCATTTACTTTATTCAGCCCATCCTTTCATTGCACTTGACGAAAGCTATCTGATATTCGATGCGGCGCTGGACAGTGCACAAACACTGGTCGAACTTTTCATCAGTTATCATAAACCGGATGGTTCGTGGACCACTGCCATCAACCTGGGCGATGTCATTAATTCGGGTATTCACCAGGGTTGCCCATTTGTTTCACGCGACGGGAAGTATTTCTTCTATTACCAATCGCAAATAGGTCATCTGGTATGGGTCGATGCCTCTTTTATAGATACATTGAATCCTATCGTGGGTACACGCGAATCCCAGGGAAACCTGACACTTTCCGCGTTAAAACAAAATTATCCCAATCCTGCATCCCGTAAAACGATCATTGAATTTTCTTTGGACACGAAAGAAAATGTCAGGCTAACCATTTTCAATTGCCATGGAAAACGGATCAGGACCCTGATCAATGAAGAACGAATGCCCGGTAATTATCAAATGGAAATCGATATCACCGGGTTGAAACCGGGAATATACTTTTATAGTTTATCAACCCAGAAAAAGCATATCTCAAAACAACTTGTCTTGTATTGATTCGGCAGTATTATGATCCTGTCAACCGGATTCACACTTTAATCGGACAATAACATGAAAAATAATTTACAATGGAAAATAGCCACAATGGTTTTGTGGATTTTCCTTATTGGTTCCTTCCATGCTGTCGCCCAGCCCGTGAAAGTCCTTTGCATGGTTCCCAATAAATTTTGCGAAACCTATTATTACAATCGCGACAATATGGAAACATACGGGTGGGAGATTACTATCACCGGGGTTACATCAACGTTGAATCCCGACCCTGCATACGGGGGAGTGTTGGGAGTTCCTGCCCTGACCGTTGATGTTACCATTGGTAATATTCAAAACATTACCGATTTTGATGCCGTGGTTATCATGATGGGAGCACCCTGGTCGGGACCCGCTTGCCAGGACATCCTGAATAGTCCGGCAGCATTAAACCTTATCCGGGAGGCCCTTGATTCCGGATTGGTTGTCGCCGGAATGTCAACAGGGGTCCGCGTATTGGCTGCAGCCGATGTCATCCAGGGAAAGAATGTTACCGGAGACCCCACCTATGCTTCCGAATATATCGCTGCAGGTGCCAATTATTTCGGCATATGGCATATGCCCATCATTGACGGGCAGATCGTGACTTCCTCCGACGCCGGGGATTATTATCATCCTGAAAACAATGAAGCCATAGCCGCTGCTTTGGAACGACTCTCCAAGAAAAACGGCTCGATAACAGTACCGGTTACGACAATTACAAGTGATGTACAAACGGATAGTACCTTGTGGTCGAAAACCTATGGCGGAACTTTAGCAGATGGAGGCAAATGTGTCAGGCCAACCTCCGATGGTGGTGTGATCATTGCAGGATATACCTATTCCTTCGGCAGCGGGAATGCTGACCTGTACCTCATCAAGACCAATTCAGACGGAATTGAACAGTGGTCGAAAACCATAGGCGGATCGGGCCGTGATTTCGGGAATGAGATTCTTCAGCTTGCTGATGGCGGATTCCTGGTGATAGGGACAACCTATTCCAAGGGTGCCGGTGATGCCGATCTCTGGCTGGTAAAAACCGATTCGACAGGAAATCTGATATGGGATAAAACTTACGGAGGAGCCGGGATGGATATTGGCAAATCCATCCAGGTCACCCCGGATGGGAAAATTCTTCTCCTCGGTTATACCGAGTCGAATGGAGCCGTGGAGGATGATATTTTCTTTATCAAGACCGATGCTGCCGGAAATATCATCTGGACACATACCTATACGGGAGATATACGGTCGGACCTTGGTTTGTCCCTGATTCAGACCATTGATGGCAATTATGCCCTGCTTGGCGCTACGGGCTATTTTCAGGAGAATCTATCGGGCGATTGCAACCGGGATATGTTTTTGGTACTTACGGATACTGCCGGCACAGTTCTCTGGAATAAAAAATATGATTATGTCAATTCGGGACATACCAATCAACAATTTGGCAATGCCATATGTCAGACATCAGACAAGGGTTTCCTTTTGGCCGGAAACAGTGATGTGTTTTATGCCGACCTGTTGCAGGTCCAACTGTTCAAAACCGATTCGCTTGGGAATACCAAATGGTCGCGCAGGATTGGAATGGGAATTGGGTATGATTATGGGAATTCGGCCATGATTACCGATCAGAAGGATATCGTGGTGTGTGGAACCACCAAATCTTTTACCGGATCCAACAACAATCTGTACTGCTTTAAACTGAATGAGAACGGGCAGTTGCAATGGCAACAATCGCTGGGGAGCACGGGATATGAATGGGGAGCCTCGGTCTGTCAGACAACAGATGGAAATTATGTCCTACTGGGTCAGACCAATTCCTATGGAGCCGGATCCTATGATGTATGGTTGGTGAAAATGCAAAACACCACAACCGCCCTGCCTGAAAATAAAAAAAAAGTCAATGAAAACAGGATCAGCCTCAATCCAAATCCAGTCAAAGATAATGTTGTAGTAAGTGGATTGATAGGAAATGTTTCATTCGCGATATTCAATCTTTTCGGTGAAAAAGTATTTGAAGCTTCCACGAAAGGGCCGGAAGCAACAATTCATTGCGGGAATCTTCCATCGGGCTGTTATATCTTCAAAATAATCAATGAATCCGGGATCATGGCAACCGGAAAGTTGATCAGGGAGTAAGGGGATATAAGCATGTCTTCCTATTCATTGAAACAGAAACCACCCAAAACAGTAAAAATGAAAAAGTGCATCTTTAGTATTCTTTGTCTATTATTTATTATCCCGTTATTGGCGGGGATCGTTCAAAAGAAGTATACATTCAGCAACTATCGGATCAACACCTCCGGAATATTCCAGTACATCGTTTTCGAACATACCGTCCAATCGGGTTTACCCGGGGAGCCCTTATTCCCGTTTCAACAGGTTGCGCTCCTTGTTCCACCCGGTGAGTGTGCAGAATCAATTGAAGTAATCTTCGAAAATGAAATTCTTATCCCGGGAAATTTCAACATGTTATCAAAACAATTGCCACAAATTATGTCGGGGGAAAAGGATTCACCTGAACTTCGTAACCTGCAGGTGTATTCCACCGATCAAATTCTTCCACTTTCTGCGAAGGGACACTTGAAATCCATGTTTTTGCATGGATATTCCATCGCGGTTTCTTCATTTACACCCTTGCGTTACAACCCGGTGCGGCAATCGGTTTCCTATTTTCAGACGGTCACGGTAAAAATCATTACAAAGCCAGACCCAAATGCCAGGATGGCTTTAAAGAATATCTCAGGATCTGTTGAAGCAGCAGGATCGGTCAGGAATTTCGTTCAAAATCCGGAAATGGCCGCAGTTTATCCGGAAAGAACAACAACAGGTTCGGAGTACCAAATGCTGATCATCACACCCCAACAATTCGTGAACTCATTTCAGGATCTGGTGAATTTTCATAATTTACATGATATCCAAACCAATATCACAACGGTAGAATACATTTCAGCCAACTCAACAGGACAGGATCTGCAGGAAAAAATCAGGAACTTTATCATTGCTGAATATCAGACAAACAGTATTGGGTACCTTTTACTGGGTGGCGATGTTGCTCTTGTACCTTCGCGCGGTTTTTATTCAACAGTGCAGTCCTCGACAGGCCCGGTTACCGACTTTGCCATTCCGGCCGATCTTTATTATGCAGCGCTTGACGGGAACTGGAACGATCCGGCGTTGATCAACGGCAACCCGAACCTGTGGGGAGAACCTGGAGAGGATGACCTGCTTCCGGAATTGTCGGTTGGAAGAATGTCATTCAGCAATGATCAGGAACTCTCGAATATGATCCATAAAACCATCAGTTACCAGGCAAGCCCCATCCCGGATGAACTTCAGCGTCCATTGATGGTGGGAGAACACCTCTATTCCTCTCCCATGACTTTTGGCAGCGATTACCTTAATTTACTGATCAATGATCATACCGAAAACGGGTATTTCACACATGGAATTCAGGAAAATTTAAATGAAATAGAAAAACTTTACGATTCCCTTGAAACGAGCTTAAATATCTGGCAGTGGAGTAAACCTGAATTGCTGTCGAGGATCAATAGCGGAAAATCTTTCATCCATCATGATGGTCATTGCAGTGTTGATAATATGATGCGGCTTTTCAATTCCGATATCACGAATGAAAACTTCTCGGAGGTCAATGGAACAGATCACAATTACCAGTTGTTATATACCCAGGGCTGCCTTTGCGGAGCCTTTGATAATGAAGATTGTATCGCCGAATTATGTTTAAGCATCGAAAACTTTCTTGCAGCGGGAGTATTCAATTCAAGGTATGGATGGTTCAACCAGGGAACGACCGATGGCCCTGGGATTCGCCTTCACCGTGAATTCACGGGCGCACTGTACCATGATTCATTGCCAATGCAACGTCTTGGAGACGCGCACCGGATATCCAAAATAAAAACTGCTCCATGGGTTACGATGCCTGGCGAATTTGAACCCGGGGCACAGCGGTGGAATCATTATTGCAATAACGTTCTTGGCGATCCTGCACTCTATGTCTGGACCAATGACCGTCCCATGAATGTTACGGGATTGCCGATGCCTTCCGATATTTCAGTTTTCCCTGTCCCATGCCATGACCAGGTAAGAATTCAGTTCAGCACATCTTCACTGGCAGCGATCCGGATCACCATTTTTACCGTTACAGGGCAACGGGTATATCACCAGAACTATCTTCCTCAGACGACAGGAATGCAGCAGGTTTTTCTACATCTTGATGCATTCAATCCTGGAATATACATGGGTGAATTGCAAGGAATTGATTGGAAGCAGAAAATGAAAATCATAGTGAATTAAAATCAAAAGTTAAAGCAATACAAATCACGTAACCTAAAATTCTATGAAAAAAACTATTCTTTTATTTTTCGTTTTCCTGCTTTGCCAGGTTCTTCCAGCTCAACACGTAACATCAGAATTGATCACCAAAGCAGCAACCTGTTTTATGCAGACCCGTCAACCGGGAAACATGCTGCGAAAGTGTGAATCGCTGATGGATGACCGACAGCTTGTCGTGGGTTACCTTTACCGGTTTACTCCGTCAGGTTTTCTCATTGTATCAGCCTCAGAAAAGATCGAGCCGGTGTATGCCTATTCTGAAAATGGAAACTTTGATTTACCTGCAGGCGCAGAGGAACAGACAAAAAATATCATCACGGCCGATCTTCACTCCCGCATTGAGGCCTCCGGTTATTTCAAAATTTCCACTCAAGCGCGGATCAGGCAGGGATGGTCGAAATTTCTGGAAGGCACCTATAAAGCTGTTTCTTTTGAGCAATGGCCTCCCTTGGGGACGACCCCAACCGAAGGATGGCTAATGACCAATTGGACACAAAATGCCCCATACAATGCCATGGTTCCGATGGATTTGAATTCTGGATTACGCAGCTATGCTGGATGTCCAGCCATTGCAATGGCTCAGATCCTGAATTATCACAGGGAGATCAACGAAACCCGTTTTGATTCAGAAGATGATTATTATCATAACCTCGGAGCAGGCTATAACTTTTGGATTGACGATGACCATATTGCCTGGGATTTTCCCTGTTTCGACACCCTTAACCTGTGGCTCGATACCCTGGAATCGACTTTTACCGCAGGCGGGGAATTATCTTATTCGATGAAGGCTGCCTTGTGTTTTGCCTGTGGAGTGGCTGCAAAACAAATGTATAGTCACATTGTTTCGGGCACCTATGGGATGGAGCAGGCAATAATGGCCTATCAGCGATTTGATTTTTTAGAATCGAGATTGGTTTATCCTGCCGATACCACTTTAAACAGCCTGATTGCTGGGAACATCAAAGTAGCGCTTCCGGTACATCTTGGACTGCTTAGTTCAACAGGATCAGGCGGACATAATTTAGTGGTTGATGGCTATAACACCGATGAGTTTTATCATTTTAACTTTGGATGGGGAGGCCCTGCCAATGGATGGTACACGCTTCCGCCGACGGATATTCCTTATAACCTGACCATTATAGAGAGTGCTGTTCTTGATATAAAATCCGCCCAGTATACTTCCATCCCAGCCAATGGGAAACCCTCTATCAAAGTTTTCCTCTATCCAAATCCTGTAAATAGTAGTCTTGTGGTGGATGGAATATCAGGTTCGGCAACACTGTCAATATTTAACCTCCTGGGGAAACCAGTATTCAAATCGGTGCTGACAACACCAAAAACCTCTATTCCAGCAGGGAATATGCCATCAGGGTGCTATGTATATTGCATCACTGATAAAAATGGGATTACCGTAACCGGAAAACTAATAAAGGAATAACCAGGATGAATCTGCCAATCACTACAAGATGAAAACAATCCCACTTTCGTTTTTATTGTTGTTGTTTAGCCTCAATCTTCCTGCCCAATCAAAAACTCCGGAGAAACCATGTATCTGGCCGGTGGCCAATCATAAGGGTGCCGTGAAGCTGATGTTTGGAAAAGTCATTCAACCCAAACTCAATAAGGAGATATTTAATGAGGGTATTTTCATTGCTGTTCCGCATGGGACTCCCATTCTGGCTATCAGCGATGGTCGTATCACAGACGTATTACCCTATGTATGGATGCACCCGGAAATGAATTATTCCATAACATTTCAGGCGAAACCGGATTCCGCAACATTAAAAGCAAAAAAATTACCGGAATCTTACGTTTTTGGTTCGGTTGGAATTGAAATTGGAGTTGGCGAAAAGATCTATTACAATGGACTGCTGTCTGAAATCCCGGTTAAAGTCGGACAACGAGTTAAAGCTGGCGACACAATCGGCTATTGTGATCATATTTCAGGCGTTTTTAGCGAACCTGTTTTCCAGATTTCCTATTCAAAATATGGTAAACCGGTCGACATCGGATCCCTTTTATTCGGTGCTGAATATAAGCCCAAGGAAGTAAAAAAGCAACCCCCCTATGATCCGGTAAAAACATTGACTTCCGTTCAGCTGAAAGAAGATTTCGCCATGTTCAGAAGTGCGCTGGAGGAGGGTCATCCGGGATTATACACCTATACTCCAAAACCCACCTTCGATAGCCTGTTTTCAGCAACCGAAAAACAGTTGAACCAACCAATGACCGGCGAAAAATTTGCACACCTGCTTCTGCATCTGGTCGCCAGGATCGGGTGTGGCCATACCAACCTGCTGTTTTCTCCGGATTATAATAAACTCTACTTTCCACTTGATATCTGTTTTATTGATGATCGTTGTTTTGCCATCCGCGATTGGAGTGAAAATCCAAAGGTTCAACCCGGAGATGAGATCATTTCCATAAATGGTAACGAAATCAAACAGGTTCTTGAAACCCTTCGAAGTAACTGTGAAGGAGACGGTTTCAATACAACATTCAAGGATTACCTGATCAATATCTATACCAAACGGATGTTATACCAGCAATATGGACCTCTTAAAACATATATGTTGAAAATCAGGACAGCTAAAGGTGATACAGTTACCCAAACCTGTACTGCGATTTTCAGGGAGGTGCTGAACAACAAAAAAAAGGCCGCTTTTAATCTCAAACCACCCTCAATACGCGATGCCATTGAGATGAAGATCCTCGATACCGGAATTGCATATATGAAGATTTCGGATTTTGAGGTCTTCAACCAGGATCAGGTAACTGGATTTTTCAAAATGCTGGAGGAGAAAAAAATTTCCAGCATACTCTTGGACTTGCGGGGGAATGGAGGAGGTACTCCTGACAATCTGAGTTTTCTTTTTTCTTTCTTTGCCAATCAGCCATTCAATATATATCCTTCAAAAATGGTCAAGGTTCGCGGAAAGTATCACTTTTTTTCCAATGTCAGCAATTACCCGTCGTTTGAAGAGATGAACATGGAATATAATGCCCTTCAGGGGAATGATGGATATTATTTATTTCCACCACTTTTAGAACCGGTAAAGGAACATCATTTCGACGGAAAGGTATATGTCCTGATGGATGGTGGAACATTTTCCGCCGCTGCCAGTTTCTGCGCCATGATACATTGCCAGAAGAGAGGATTCCTGATGGGAGAAGAGGCTGGTGGTGGCTATTATCAGTTGAATGCCGAGAAATTTGCCTTCCTGCAGTTTAAAAATTTACCCGGAAGCCTCAGGATACCACTCGTGAAACTGAAGTGTACGGAAAGCATCGATCCCGGTATTCCGGCCGGTCATGGCGTGATGCCTGACTGTAACATAAAAAAGTCTCCAGAGGATTACCTGGATACCTCCCGGGATCGTGTATTGGAAACTGCATTAAAAAATATGCAGAGGTGACGTCATTGATTTTTTCACCCTGTTACTGTTTTCGCAACAAACCGTCACAAAGATTTTCAAAAAACCTATCTGATGCCTGCTTAGCATCAAGGTATCATATAATGAAGTATATCTATAATTTTATAAATGATGTGAATATGAAAACATTTTTTCCCGCTGTATTTTTTCTTCTATCCTGTTTCGGTCTGAATGCACAGGATAGTCTGGTACCTCCTGTTCTCCTTGCCCCGGCAAACCTTGCCATCAACCAGAGTCCGAATGTGACCTTTAAGTGGCAACATGTTTATAACGTGGAGGACGATTTGTTCTATTTTCTCTATTTTGATAGTGATACCATGTTCTCACATCATAGAGTATTCGGCATTCGATCCACTTTTTCTGATACCATTCAACTTCAATATTTTCCCACTGATCCCCCTTTTCAGTTTGGGGAAAAATATTACTGGAAAATGTGTACAGGAAAATTTGGTGTAATGTCGGAATTTTCCGATATATGGTCCTTCACCACTTTTGATCAATTGGAATTGAATGAACCGGAAAACGGCAGCACCAATATTCCATTTAATGTCGCGCTGAAATGGAACCCTTCGGTGGGTGGTTATCCATACAGCGGGGTAGATTATTTCAGGGTTCAGTCAGATACCTCCTCCACCTTTACCAGCCCTGTTTTTTTTGAGGATACAATATTATTCGGAGAATTTCAAACAGCGAAATATACCCTATCCCCAGGTCAGACCTATTATTGGCGGGTCAGGGCGGTCAACAGTGTCGATGATTCAAAATGGTCGGAAGTATGGCATTTTACTACAGCCTTTAATCAGGGAATTCAAAACGGAGCACTCCCGGGTATTGACAGGTTCAGGATTTGTCCGAATCCTGTAATACATGATGCCGAACTTAGGTTTAATGCTGCAAAATCGTTGATTCTAACGATCAGTCTTTATGATATTCATGGAGCATTAATACATACTATTCAGGATTACCATTGTTTCCCAGGAGATAACAATATCAGAATTCCGTTTGGCAGTTATGCTGAAGGAATATATGTGATAAACCTGAAAACAGGTAAATATAGTCAACAAATTCAGGTAATGAAATCGTCAATTACGCGATAACGAAAGGAGGTCAATGATGATACGCTTTCTAATCCTTTTCATTCTTATTCAATTACACTGGTACTCCGGTGCCCAGGTATCAAACGGTAAGGATTTACTGGAAACGGAAACCCGTGCAATCAGATCAGCAGGTTTGATTTCCGGTGATATGAAAGCCCAAATGATCCAAAAAGAGCATATTCGGGAAAATTTGAGTTTCAAGGTGGTTGATCATTCCTTAACATCTGTAGGAAGTACACAAAAACGTGTTCTCGTTGAAGATCTTACAGGCACATGGTGTGGATTTTGTGTGATGGGGAATGCTTACCTGGAGTATCTGAAGGAGAAATTGGGTGATATTTTCATCGGAGTGGCAATACATGATAACGATCCAATGATGAATAATTTCTATGCAAACCAGTTTATAGAGAAAATATCCGAAGTCGCAAACACTGGCGCAGTTGACAGAATATGGAAACCTCTTGCTCCGACCGAATATGAAGAAAGGATAGTCAGGCAGATGGAAGAAACTGCACCGGCCGATCTGTCTATCAAAAACAGAAATTGGGATCCGGATAGCCGCATCCTTGTTTTTGATGTCGAAGCCGTTTTTTATAAAAATTTTACAGGACACTTCCGGTTTAATGCAATTCTTACGGAAGATAGTGTGACAGGAACTTCAACGGGCTACAGTCAGAATAATGTTTATGCAGGAGGAGGTTTAGGAACGATGTTTGGCTATGAAAACCTTCCCAACCCCATTCCCTTTAATCAGATGGTGTACAATCACGTGGCGAGGGCTATTTTAGGGGGATGGAACGGTGTCGAAAACAGCCTTCCGGATACGGTATTTCCAGGGATTTCATATACCCGGAGCTTTTCTGTAAACCTGTCGCCCGTTATCCGGGAAAGCAATCTGAACATCATCGGTCTGATCATTGATGCGGATCATGAGTCGGTGGCCAACGCAGTGAAAAACAATCACTTCACAGGTGTTACGGAAAATCCGGCACCCGATCACGTAAAGGTATTTCCAAATCCTTCATCAAACTTGAGTTTCATTGAATTTTTCTTACCTGTACCATCCCGTGTTGAATTTGTGATTTATTCTTTACAAGGCAGGGAAATAAAAAAAATCAATGAAAACTTTCTGAACGCCGGGAAACAGATCCTGAGTTGGGATGGCAAAAATAACCATGGACAACAGGTTCCGCCAGGCCTGTATGGCGGGAACCTGATGATAAACAATCACCCGGTAAGTTTTAAGATCTTTCGGATGGATCAAATATCCATTGTACCCTGAGTGAAAGGAGAATGATTAACTTCGGGAGAAAATATCCATTCCAAATAAATAAAAACGAGATAACATGAAAACAATTATTGCTTTAACGGTAACCCTGTTCATTTTCGCGACAAACATAATGGGTCAGATCTGGATGCAGGATTTCGAGAAAAATAAAAAGAATGACTTCCGTGAATCTATCAGGGCTTTCAACAGCTATCGTGATCACCATCCCGGGGAAAAAATTCCGGGAGAGAAACAATTCAAGAGGATGGAGTGGTTCATGCAAAGCCGGATGGATTCAAACGGCGCTTTTCCTGCAAGGAAATATTTTGATGAATCAAACAGGATCATCGGTAAAAGAAAGAGCAAATCACAGGGTAAAGGGAACTGGACATCGCTGGGGCCCTTTCTAACTCCAATATCTCTTCCAACCGGACAAAGAGGAGGTTCAGGCCGCATCGATTGCCTTGGCTTTCATCCCACCGATCCATCTGTAATTTACATCGGGGCTCCATCAGGTGGATTGTGGAAAACCACCGACGCCGGACAAACCTGGATGAACCTTACGGACCATCTCCCGACATTGGGTATTTCGGCAATTGCAGTTCATCCGCAACATCCCGATACACTTTTTATTGCTACCGGAACCCGCGATGTCTGGTGGGAGACCTTCAGCGTTGGGGTGATGAAATCAACCAACGGGGGATTGGATTGGGAAGAGACCGGATTGAATTTTGAGATCATTCAAAACCATTCCACCACAGGATTGATCATGAATCCGGCAAATCCCGATATAATGGTGGCGACTACTTCCATCGGAATATACCGTACCCTGGATGCCGGTGTTACCTGGTCATTGATAAAATCTGGAAATTTCAAGGATATCAAATTCAAACCCGGGGATTTCTCCATAATCTATGCCGCAACATTTTCCTCTTCTCTGTCAGGCCCATGTCAACTGTTCAAATCCACGAATTCCGGAACGAGTTTCTCATTGCTGTCCAACCTTGGTTTTTCAGGTTCCTCTGTGAGCCGGATGGTCATTGGGGTCACCCCCGCCAATCCCGAGTACGTTTATCTGGCATGCAGCAATTCATCCGATCAAGGGTTCTTTGGAGTGTATCGTTCTACCAACTCAGGAATGACATGGACTCACCAGTCGGCAGGCTGCACTTTAAATCTCTTTGGCTGGAATGCCAATGGTCTGGATTCAGGAGGGCAGGCCTGGTATGATCTTTCTCTGTCAATATCGCCTGTCAATCCTGATGAAGTTTATGTCGGAGGGGTTAATATATGGAAATCAATGGATAGCGGTGCAAACTGGCAGCTCAATGCCCATTGGCTCGGGGATGGAGGGGCTGATTACGTTCATGCTGATATTCATGAATTGAAATACAATCCGGTTGATTCCGTGCTCTATGCCGGGTGCGATGGCGGGATTTATCAACTCCAGCCCGGCGGAACAGACTGGCTTGACCTGAGTGACGGATTGACCATTTATCAGATCTATCGCCTTGGGTTGTTTCGTACGCAGGATGACCTTGCACTGGCAAGTCCGCAGGATAACGGTACCACCCTGTTTGAGAGTGACAGTTGCAAGGAGATCATTTTAGCGGAAGCATGTGATAACTTTTTTGATTTTTCGAACCCGGCTACCATTTATTACGGAGGGTATGGCGCAGGATTGATGCGCTCATACGATGGTGGATTGACCTACCACGGGATTCACCCAATTTATGAATCAAAACTGGTTTTTCTTCCTCCTTTTCTGATGCATCCTTCTGATCCTACCATTCTGTATTGTGCATTTCAGGATGCCTATATATCGACCAACAGAGGGGAGAGTTGGACCAATCTCACCAATGATTTATCAGGTGGAGCCTCCTATTCCGTGATGAAGGTTGCCCCTTCCAACCCGCAGATCATTTACCTCGCCACTACTTATTCCATCTGGAGATCGACAAATGGAGGAATTACATGGGGTGACATCGCAGGCAATCTGCCATCCGGACTTTCCATTACAGACATCGGAATTTCTGATGCCAATCCCGATCATGTGTGGGTGACCTTTGGACAGTTTGAAGAGGGGATGAAGGTCTATCACAGCCATGATGGCGGATTATTATGGAACAATATCTCTATGAATCTGCCGAATATGCCTGTTAATTGCATTACTCCCGTGGAGCTTTCCAATAACGCAATTTATGTCGGAACCGATTTTGGTATTTATTATATGGATGATGGTACAGGCAGCTGGATTGAATACAGTGAAGGGTTGCCCAATGTCATCATTCTTGAGATGGAGATCAATCCACTGACCCATAAGATCAAGGCTGCAACCTATGGCCGGGGCCTCTGGGAAGCGGAGATGTACAATTCTCCCACGAGCATCCCAACCCTGACTTCGATGGCCAATCTTCATCTTTTTCCCAATCCCGTGATCAACACGATGAATATTACTTTTAATTCACTCAAGTCACAGGAATATACTCTTCAGATTTATACCATAACGGATCAACTGGTATTACAAAAAACTCTTCACGTTTCGAAAGGCATATTCAACGATCAAATCGAAATGGATATGTTGCCCAATGGAATTTATCTGGTTCGTTTAAAAAATGCCAACGGTGAAACCTGCCAAAAAAAGGTAATAAAAATGTAATTGACGCCAATCCATTGAAATACAGAATATAGACCGATTCGCGATAGTAAAAATGCTTTCAGACTGAGCCTTTTCAGTGAAGTGGCTTTTATGCATAGACTTTTAAGAAAATTCAAGTTGATTGATATGATGAAATATAAAGTGCTAAAAATCAATGGTTTTTATGGTGTTTTTTTATCTTTGAATCGACAGAAATGGATTAAGAATATCCTTTTGGCACTGGTTGTAATCCTGATTATTGCAGGCGGGTTGTATGGTTATATTCAATATCAGATATATCAGATCAAACATACGCTTTCAAGTTGTACTCTTGAACAGTCGGGGTTCTATTGCGAAATTCCATTTGAATTCAGGAAATTGATCATTGTAAAGGTCAGGCTTAACAACAGTGAAAAATGGTACGATTTTATTCTCGATACCGGCGCCCCAACGATCATTTCAGATTCGACCCTGAAGGAAATTCTCCGGGAGAACACACACATGAAGGAACTGAAGGTTAATGACAGAAGTGTGGCATTGAAAGAATCGATCATCAAGCTGCAGAATTTTCAGGTTGGCGATCTGAATTTCAAAGATGTCGGGGCGCTGGTCATGGATGCATCGAAAATGGGAATGATGAATTGCCTTGGATTTGATGGTATTATTGGCTACAATATCCTGAAGACATGCATTTTTCAGATCAACTTCAGGGACCAGAAAATTGTTATCTGCGATCAGCCTGAAAAAATGAACTATACCAGGCAAGCAACCCGACTGTCATACACGGTCGAAATTCAGGAGACTCCGTTGATCCGTGTGACCCTGAATGATACCCTCACACTGGACCTGACACTTGATACCGGTCACAATGGATCGTTGACCATCGGTGATTCAAGTCTTGTAGATCTTTATCAAAAGCATTTTCCTGATCGGATCGCAAAACGGTTTGCTCGTCCTCCAATCACCATTCGTGGTGAAGAAAAAAACATCAAGGTGATTTCGGATGATTATCTCTGTCTGCTTAGAAATATCAGGATCGGTGACATGCATTTTGGCAACAGCTTAGTAACACTGAGAAAAGAAAACAGGAAACGAGGCAACGGATTAATGGGTGCTGCTTTTCTGCAAAACTTCATCGTGACCCTTAATTATAAGGAGAAAGTGGTTTACCTATTTCCATTGAAGAAAGAGGTTTTCTCTGCAAAAAAACCATCATTTGGGATGGAAGTCGTGCCCTTCAAGGATCATGTAATTGTCGGAGCTGTTTACGCGGGTTCTTTGGCTGAAAAGAGCGGCCTTGAAGTCGGCGATCAGGTGATCCAGGTGGATACCGTCCCACTCACCGGTCTTTCACCGGAAACGCTATGCGGGTTTTTCCTGGGAGAGAAAGCAATTTTGGATTTTGAGAAAGATTCAATCCTGGTCTTGTACCAGAAAAGCAGAAAAAACCACTTCATAACGTTACACAAGTATGATTTGTTTAAACAATGAAAAGCGAATAGAGTTACATTTACAAACTAATAAAATGGAATCATGAAAGTAAAAATTCTCTTGTTGTATATTCTTTTTCTTGGCCTCGGCAGGCTCCAAGCCCAGGAACATTCAATGAAACCCACTTACGAAAAAGCAGTTTATTTTGACATTTCTCCTCCGTTGCGGGATATGGTCATGCTCCCTCCGGGAAAGGCGGATAAAACATGGAAAGACGGAACAGTTAAGAATTTTCTCAACATCGGAAATGATTCCCTGTCTCCTGAAGGGAACATTCTGCCGATCGATCCCGGCATTCAGATCTTTAACGGGAACAGGATCATTGATACCGCAATTCAGAATTTCGCAGGGCTGGGCAATGTCGGAGGTTACAATCCCCCGGATACCGATGGCGATTTGGGGACGGATTACTATTTTCAGGTAGTGAATTGCTCCTATGCCATATTTAATAAGACAGGGGGGAAAATTTTTGGCCCGATAGCCAACAGCAGTGTGTGGAATGGAATGCCGAACAATGCCAACTCGGGCGATGCGATTGTTTTGTATGATGAAGTCGCCGACCGTTGGTTTTTTACCCAGTTTTCATTTCCGAATTTCCCAATTGGCCCCTATTTCCAGATGCTTGCTGTATCCCAAACACCCGATCCAACCGGATCGTGGTACCGCTGGCAATTTGAATGCAGCACCATGAACGATTACCCTAAATTTGGTATCTGGCCCGATGGTTACTACATGTCGTGCAATCATCTCAATCCTCAGTCCGGGGTGTTTTATGGAGTTGGGGTTTATGCCTATGACCGGGATGCCATGCTTGTTGGTGATCCCAATGCCGGAAGAATTTCCTTTTTATTTCCCCCGGGCGCTCAGGGCAGCATCACCATGCTGCCGTCAGACTGCGACGGTCCATTCCCTGCCCTGGGTACGCCAAACTATTATACCTACATCAAAACCTCTGGTTCGCAACATCTGGGGATCTATGAATTTCATGCAGATTGGAACACACCGGCAAACTCAACCTTCGGAAATAATATCAGTCTTTCCGTTAATCCCTTTTCTGTTTTCAATTGGTATTCCGGGATTTCTCAAATGGGTACTTCCAAAAAACTGGATCCTCTTTCTGATCGGTTGATGTGCCGTCTTCAATACAGGAAGTTTTCCGGGTACTCAGCCATGGTGGTAAACCATACCATCAATACCGGATCCAATATTGGCGGTATCCGCTGGTATGAACTAAGGAATTCAGGCGCAGGATGGTCGGTTTACCAGCAATCGACCT
>Ga0247841_10002510_pt1 | contig 36443 bp, 53 predicted proteins | sample LaCruzMarch2015__2_FD_192410 | JGI IMG/M metagenome (GOLD analysis project Ga0247841, IMG submission 192410) | Freshwater microbial communities from meromictic Lake La Cruz, Castile-La Mancha, Spain - LaCruzMarch2015_18m | ecosystem: Environmental > Aquatic > Freshwater > Lake | place: Spain... | reverse complement strand
ATAGTTGACCACAAACAAGGTGATGATTATCGGCAAACCATAGATGAAACCCTGGACCAAGGAAACCACTTTGCTTATCACATCCTTGGCAATCGTCACGATGATGTCAATGAACTCGCTGATGACATTGTAAATCCATGTACCGATGCCAACGAGTGTATCCCACACCCAAGTGATGCCGTCCCATATCCAGCCCACGGCGTTTCTCAGGGCGTTCATAATCATGGTGATGAACGAGTCCTCCGAATCCCTGTTGTTCCAATTCTCTACGAATCCAGCATAGGAACCGTTGTAGAGGTATTGACCGCCATCGTCAAGGAATATGTATATGTTGGTTTCACCAGGGAAGTTATAGCCTTTGCCCCAGCCGAAATCGTATATGTCATAGAGGGATGTTTCCGTGACTTGCGCCCATATGGTGTTGGTGAAGGAGTAGGAATTGAAAAGTGGGTATAGCTCATTGTTGTTCAGCGATACCATTCCTTGATAGTAATATTCATGATAGTAATTGCACTGCTCCAATCTTTCATAATCATCATCGACCACATTGCCCAGCAGTTTCAACGAGCAATTCTGCACGGGATTCAATACCAAGCATATAGCTATGGATTCATCGATAACAAAAGCATCGGTCCATATCTTATTGGGGCAGGTGAACAAAAGGTAATTGGATGTGTCGTTCACATAGAATGTTTGGCTGTCCCGCTTGGAACCGTTTATCATGAAGTATTGACCACCCTCGGCAAAGTCCCAGTCATAGGTAAGATAGACGGTTATCTCCCAATCTATCTCAGCACTGCCAGGAGTATCAAAGTTATACAAGGATTGGAACGGCATATAGAATGAGAAGTAACTGCCATTGGTAAAGCCCTCAACAGATACTTGCCCATTGGTGGTATTGAAGTCCTCCATCCATGCGCCATAGAATTGCAGGGAATCATCCTCACCATCGGAGTCATCGAACTCCATAGTATAGGAGGTCATACCATATTTGCCGATGCCGTTCAGGAACACGAAGGCGAATGCCGGAGCCAGGGCGAAGTTTGTGGAGTAGTCGTAGGTGAATTTTGCAGTATTGCCGAGGGTCTTGAAGTCAAAGAAACGGTAGGAATAGTTTGTATCTTCCCAAAGCTCCTGGGTCAAGAACACTTGGGGAGCATTGCTTTCAGCCAAGTGTCCGGTGAAAGCTATGGTGAACTGAACGCCAGAAAGGAACTGACCGTTGAGATTAAGGAATAGGCCATAGTCTGTCGGTATGAGAACGCTGTTATTCGTCCCATCGAAGGACCAGTAATTGCCTATCTCATATCCAGGTGGCCCGTGTGCATAATCAAAATCACCAAGCTCATATGGCGTTACCATCTTCCAGATATTGGTATCGGTTATTCCAGATACCCAAGCATCCGGCCCCGTTTCAATAGCGTTGAAACGATTGTCCCAGGTAATGACCACATGATACCAATCGTATTGAGCAGGTACGATGGGGATGCGGACATACATATTGCTGACACCGTTCATGATGATGTCGGAGCCAATAGTGAAGTTGGTAGCGAACTGGAAGTAACCGCCAGTGGTTGAGAACTGGAACAAAGAGGATTGCAGATACGGCCCGTAATACTTACCTTCCGTACCACTGGGGAGATAGTTGTAAATCGCATCCATCTCCTTGGTGATGTTGGTTTCATCGGCGGTGTTGACCGTGGTCGATGTTTGGTCGGATGCCCCTGGCTCCAGGCTCACGGAAATGCTGGAACCAGTATAATCTTCGGCACTCACCACCGGAAGGAATGTGGTCGATAGCAATACTGCAATAAGCATTATGGAAATCAAGGATGTCTTTTGCATTGCCGTACCTTCTTCATGTTCTGTTTCTGTTCCTTCTTCTGGCGATGCCGTTCCACTTCATTATCGACAAGCCTATACATGGGCGATAGACGGCAAATCTTCTTAGTCAAGGACCGTTTAGGTTTCTGTTGGTTCTTCTTCCCCATCATCAGATTCCTCCTTCACGGCATCCTTGACGCAACATATCGCTCGATGAGGATAGGTGTCAGGGTCTTGAACTTTTAGTATACGGTACTTCACGGCAGGTACGGTAGAGTTAACGATTATCTCACCCTTGCAAATAGCACCAGCCATGTGCCACCACGCTTTGATGATAGTACCTTTGGATGGCTTCTTGCCTTCAACCTGGCGAGCTATATCTCTATCGGAAATGTAAATAGTATCTGGGCAATTCTTTTTGATTATGATTTTGGGGATTGCCGTATCAAAATTTACACTATCTTGTGTGGTTCGTTGGTCAGTCCTCACGCATTGATACAAGGTGGTATTGTCTTTTATTAGTATCGTCAATATTACTGCTATACTTTTAAATCCGCAATACTGCATTATTCTAAAGCATGACAAAAAAGCTACGCCCTGACCAATATGTTAAAGTAAGCAAAGAGGAACGCCACAAGTCCGCCCAGAAACTTGGTTCAATAGGTGGACGGGCCAGACGAAAGAAGGTAGCAACCAAGAAGAAGGGGAAGCGTTAAGGCATCTCGGCAATCTTGTTCTTCCGTAGGCATGAAGGGCAGACCACATATATCTTTTCAGAACGAGTGGTCCACTCGTAATTGCAGAACTTGCACTTGACCTTGACTCCACCTTCCGACTTGTGATTGGCAACATCGGTGTGTTTGCTTTTAGGCATAGTGTATGTTACTACTTACTACTATTTCAATTTAATATGATAGCCCTTACCGCTACGGTCTTGGGTTGCCATATACCCGTACCGCTACGGTCTTGGCCTGCCAGGGTTTGCAAAAGTTTGTTTTATTTAACTATCGTTATTAACGGCGTTACATTTCCGGTGCAACTTTTTTGCATTTCTTGTGGAGATTTTGCAAATTTCTTGTGGACGGTTCCACCGGAAACATAGGGGTCAAAATTGAGTAAACGATAGTTTAGGCTGGCCAGAATAGGACCGTTAAGACTCAATTTTTCGACCGTGAAACAACGATTCAAAAATGCAATAATCGCTTTTTGTTTTGCACTTTTGCGATAAGCCAGTTTAGTTTTGAATTGTAGTTTTGCAATTTTGTTTAACATTTTTGCATTTTATTACTGGATATGCAAAACCTTTTCTAAGGCACTTTTTAGGCACGCAGTGAAGGTTTTAATTGCGTTGGTAATCTGATAAGGCTACTACTTGCAACGCTTCAAGAAGGACCGTTTGCGCTTGTCTGATGGACCGTATAACCCTTTTCTCCATTGTTGGGGATAGTCTAACCCTTCATGGGACCATCAGAAACAACCCTGGGTTTAATCAGTGGATGGTTAGCCATATGCAAGCATGGCCAACGACTGAGAAAAAGTCAAGGACGGTTTAAGAAGCGTTGCCAGATGCTAAAAAAAGAAAAGTGAAAAGGGTTTACTGGTAGCGTTTTATAAATTTGCTAATCAATTGCATCATGCCAGCCGTTAATTCATCTGCTCGGTCTATCTGGACATAATCAATCGCATTAGTGCATCCAGCCTTAACCAGCCGTTGGAAATAATCAGGCTCATAACAAAAAAATGCCATGAATAAATCGACATCTGGATTAGCTTTTAACAAATCGGTTGTTTGTCCAGCCGTATAATCCTCCCCATCGGACAAAACGATTATCGCTTTTCTGCCAGTGCGCTTTTTCAATAGTGATATGGCATTTTCGACCGCTAACGCAATTTTATTATCACCAGTGGCTTTTATTTCTCCAATTCCGGTCCCAATTACCTTATCCTGCCAGCCTTTAATCTCAGTAACTTCATTCGTAAATTCAAGTACGGATATACCCAAATCTACTTTTTCCATTGCGCTGGCAATGTTTGCCGTTGCACTAACGGCAATTTCCATTTTGCTTTTGCGCTGGTAGTACGGAATATCCTTTTCGTTTGTCGTTAATCCCATGCTACCAGATGAATCAATGGCCAGGACAATGGAATAATCATTCCTGGTTTTGGGCTGGTACTGGAATATCTTTTCCTGCTCGTTATCGACTTGATAAGCCAGATATGCACTTACATCTATGGAATCCCCATCTAACCCCAGCTTGCTGGCATGGGATGGCTTGCTGGCTTTTAGCTTTTGCAATTTCTCCGTTAGTTTTGCTTGCATCTGGCCATCTATTGCATCGATGGTATACTGATTAACGCAACATTTTCGTTCAGATTGCTTAATGCCAGCGTTTAGTAATTCTTCTATCTGGCCATCGATAGATTGCTTTATCATATCTGCCATTGCTTTAATCGCTTCTTCTTTTTCCTGCTTCGTCCTTCTTTTTGATGGTATCCCCAGATGGCCAGCCTTTTTTGTTTTTTGCTCTTTTTTAATCCCCTGGCCATCCTTATCTTTTGTTTCGCCCTCGCCTTGGTCCTGGCTATCCTGCTGGTCCTCGCCCTCGCCTTGGTCCTGGCTATCCTGCTGGTCCTCGCCCTCGCCTTGGTCCTGGCTATCCTGCTGGTCCTCGCCCTCGCCTTGGTCCTGGCTATCCTGCTGGTCCTCGCCCTGGTCCCCTGGCTGGTCCTGGTTTTGTGGTTCTGGCTTGAAAATCTCTTTTTCGTAGTATTCAGCTAAAAGCAAATTGGCCAGTATCAGCAAATCATCAAATTTAATTTTACCCAGTCCACAATATGCCATAGATTCCTTTAGCATATTCTGCCATCCATCCAGATGGCCATCTATGGGCAATTTGTACGCATCCATGAATGCCACTTTTGCTTTTTGCATGAATGCGTCAAAAGGCTTTTTGACAATGCGCTTTTTGTCCATCTGGTTAACGGTTTTTATTGCCGATTTGGTCAGTTTATCGTTTTGTATGGCCAGCATGAATCGGTTTATTTGTCGCATTTTTGTAAGCCAGACTGGGTACTGAATACCAAATTTCCCTTCAATCCTGGAATCTTCCAGAATGTTAACCAGCATCGGAAAAATAGATTCTGATTCCCTGGATTGAAATATTTTCGTTGCCTTTTCAGTGCTGGTTATATCTTCAATCAATGACCAGTCAATAGCGGGTTTATCGTCCAGATTAGAATAACGGATATGTCCAGCTTCATGATAAGCTAAAAAATGCTGGACGGTTAAAGCCAGTCCTTCCGGGTTGAGCTTTAATAACCCTGCCAGCATTTTAATATCGACCATTGAAGCGTTGCCCATCATTATCTTATCGTCAGTATAGGACGGTAATGTAACCTTATACTGGCCAGATATAGCATCCTTGCAAACGCTGGCATTGTTTCCCTGGGATATGGCAATGTCAATATTAGACTGGTTAGTTACCATCCCCAGCAAATCAGAATAGTAGTCATTTAAGTCCATTTTTTCACCATCCAGTTATTCGTTCACAAAATCAAAAATCGATGTAAAGTCGTTCATAATCCTTTTTGCTACCAATTGCTCATAATCTGGTAACTTGTCCAGATATGCAATATCTACACATTCTGATAGAGCAATGCCAGCATTGTAATAATTTACTACTTGCTGGGTTGTACGGTGGCCAAATGGTTTAGACAATTTGCCAGCATCCATTTGTTGCCGTACCAGGGTTATCATCTGGGTTAAGGCTTGCTTGATTCCCTGATTGAGTTTTGTACGGTCCAGTATAGCATTGTCTATGGCAATGTCAAATTTCATTTTGACAATACCCAGCCGTCCGTTCCATGCTTCATTAATGGCTTTTACTCCCTCATAACCCAGTGGATTACAAGTACCGATTAAGAAGAATTTAGGGTTAGCCATCACTTTTTGATTGTTGTTTGCAATGGTGATATAGCCATCTGGCAGATTATGCAACGCAAAAGTTATGCTGGCATCCATTGCCGAAAATTCATCTAACACAACAATACATCCAGATTCGCTTTTCATTGCTTCAGTAAATAGTCCATCCTGCCAACCTAATGCACCGTTGGGTAATGCGGTAATCCTGCCTAATAGACTGGATGACGACATATCCCCAGAACATGAAATAAGGACCAGTGGACGGTTATATTTCTCAGCGAGCTTTTTGATAAGCTCATTTTTACCATTGCCAGCCTGGGATTGCATATAGAAAAATCCATCATGGCCAGACAAAAAGAGCTTTTCCATTGTGTCAAATACCTTCTGGTTAGATTCAGTCATGACGATATTAGGGTTAGACTTAACCCTATAATCGTCTGGGTTGAATGTTCCAAGGCTGGACGATTGAATACTGGCAGGTATTGCCGTCTGCGCTGGCATTGCCGTTTGCTGGCTTGCTGGACTGGCTACCGTTGCACTAACTGGCATTCCTACATTGCGTCCAGTGCGCACTTTAGCCTTATTCGGGTTAGCTGGTCTACCAGGCTTTTGGCGGAAAAACTGGCAGGCTGGGTTATTGAAGGGTTTAGTTTTGCAATCGTCCAGCTTAACCCAGTTTATGCAATCCTGGCAAATCGGTTTTACATCCTGGCTTATTGTTGTTTCGTTTGTTTCGTTATTTTCCATTTTCACACCATCCAGTTTAGAATATTCCCCTTATCTCATTGAAGATATTGGTTTTGTAACACATCCATGCGTCATCCAGTAAGTCCTTTTCTATTCCTTCTTCACACATTACAAACGCTTTTAGTATTGCCGAATGACAACGCATTGATTCAATTTTCCATTGCTGGCATATTTCTTTTTGTTTGTCGTATTCCATTTTGCATCAAGTCCTGGCATGAGTTTTTGCCATGCTTGATAGTATAGTAGTAACCACCGTATATAAACCCTAAAGGTTTAGCGGTATTGTGAGTTTAGGATTTTAGCAATATAGCAATATAGTTTAGCTAAGTGCGTTAATGTTGAAATTGTTTTTTCTTCATTGGGTATTATATACATGACCACTGGAAAAGCCCATATGAAGCGCAGGTGGTTTCCACAGGAAGGGCAGGTGGTTTCCATATGAAATGGTGGTAGCCTTCCTCATGGGGTGTAAGAGGGTTTGGCCCAATTGCGCCAGCCGAACCGCTACGGGTATAGGGACCGAAACGCTTGAGTGTTGTAAATGTGCAACGGTGTTGCATAGTGTTGCAATTGCAATGCAACATTGTTGCATGGGGGGGCTTATCGTACTTAATTAACTATATTCTTTTTGAACGAATAGTTTTGAAGAATAGTTGATACGATGCTTCGTATTGCGAATGAATTGTGTATACCCAGATAGTATTTGTAGAGTTGGAAACGATTGTTTAGACTTTGCTTGGCGGGATTAACAGGCCGTAGAAGGATGAGGCGAACTCAGAACACGGCGATGCGATGGCGATGCCGTGGTGTAACGCTTTACTCATAGGATGATAATGCAATACTGCAAAAATAAAGATGAAGAAAAAGGTTTAACGGTTTCCGCTTAGGGCCGACACGACCCAAATCAGCAGAAGGACGACCAGGATGAAGCCGATGCCCATGACGATGATGCCTATCTGGTTCAGGAAATTCTGAACGCCACTGACGAAGGGCGAGAGAACATCCAAGGTCGGGCGGTTTCCAACCAACCGAGTCAGACCATCAGATATACATGGCAAGTATCCACCCAATCATAACACCAAGCAGGAACTTGTAGTTGTGATTCTGCTTTAGAACCCGCATGACGGTATCGACCAATTCCTCTTTCTTCTTTTCCTCGACCTTGGTTTCGCTCTTTTCGGTTTCGCTCATTCATAACCTCCTTTTGTTTTACAGTTTCATAATCCATTCGACCTTGACGATTGCCACAAGGCCGTCACCATATGTTTCTTTACCATACTGACAGGCTTCCCTCTTGCTGGTGAATCCGTAATCGGTATCAAGCATGGGGCCATCATGACCGGAGAAGGCCACGACAGCGTACAGCCCGTTCATCTGAGTCCAATCCAACATGGAGATTGTTTCCTTCATGATGATTCCTCTTTAGATAGCAGGGGCTTTTGGTCGGCAATGCTTTGCCGTTCCTCTATGGATAATTTACCGTATATCTCGATGAGGGTCGATGCCCTATCGCCCGTTTGAATGCTAAGGTAATTCCAATCCCGCCCGACATGACGGGATTGAACTACGAAGGTGTGTCGGAACATATGCCACCGCACAGTGCGGGTAATGTTGATTTCCTTAGCCCATTGCTTGATGCGCCGATTTGCAGTTTTGCTACTTATCGGGAATAGCAATGCTTCCTTCCTCATGTCGAAGTGTGTTTGCAGGTACAGCTTGTAGTCGGCTAATTGTTTCCAAGTTTCGGCAGGTATCGTGCAGTAGCGGTGATTGTCTTTCTTCTCGTCCCAAATCTCAACGAGCTTGCGCTCATAGTCGAAGGAATCCCACGACAATCCCGTGGGGCCGACAAGCTCATTCACCCTCGTCCCTAATTCCAAGGCGAGGACGAACATCAATCGCTCTTGCTTTGCCTCCCTCAATGCTTTTTGTCCATCCTTTTGCGTAGCGAGATTAGCCAGCATATCGTTTTCACGCTTTGTCAAAACGGACAACATGGTTACTATCTCATCGTGAGTGAAATAATCCGTACCACTGGCTCTATCTTTTGTCCTTTTCTGAATAGAAACGGACATCTTGCGCTTAGTGGGTTTAACAATTGTTTTCATTTTTTTCTTTTGCAATTCCCGCAACCTCCTTTCAATTCAAATCTAAACAAATCGAAAAGGAAATCGAGCTTCCCCCTCCAACACAAGGGTACACCGTAGTAGCACTTGCGACCCCTTTCGGTGGTTTGACCATAATAATAACAATCGTTAGTTTTGCAGAATCGGAATTTCACTGTTTACTCCCACCTTTTCCTACGATAATATTCCTCAGATTCGACCGTTTCATCGTCTACATCCTTTTTCAAAAGGGAAACCCAAAAGAATATCGCACTGATGAGCAGGACCAATATTCCAGCAATCATCATGGCCAATATACCCATTGCATATTCCAATTTGTAAAGGATTTTCATCAGCCGTTGCTCCCGTTCTTATTTATTTTAGCAGGATTGGGACACATTTGTTTCGCAATATCGGGATGTTTCGCCCAATATTGCAATATGTCATGGCCCATCGGCAGGCGTTTATGCTTCTTTAGAACAAGCTCCTTGAACTCCTCGTAGTCCTTGGCATTGATGGTCTTGTCATCAAGGACCACAATCTCGTTCCACGCCTTCCGAGCCATGCCACATTAATTGTTGTCCGATTTAATAAACATATCGGACTTCCGTATCCACCAATTCTTCCCCTGGCCCTTGATAGTTATGCTTTCATATCCATTACGGGATAGAATACCGCCTGCTTGCCATACTGATGGAGTCATCATCTTGTAACCGTCCTCTATGAAACGGCTGACAATCCATCTGGCCAGGAACGGTTCGTTATATTGGCTGGCGTATTCGAGTATCTTGCGTGAAACGACAGGTAGCTTTTGCAATGCTTAACCTCCGAGAGTTTTACTTTTTCTCTTTTTGCATTTCCCTGGAAACCATCCAGAACCGCATGGCAGTGAACTGATGTGGATTCGGGGAAGATGCACGGAGGGCGTAGCCCATACCAGCTAACATGATGGACATGACGATGAAGGCATAGGCCATTGATTCACCTTCATAAAGCCAGGTCAGGGCAATCATCATAAGGAAGAATGATGCCCAATACAGAACATTACCTACCAGGCGTATGGCCTTCATGATAGTAGTAATTGGTGTTTTGCTATAAAAATTATGAGGAAGGGAATGGCCCCAGATTCTTACGAGAGGATTAAGGGATGAATACTGGCACGAATGCCCAGGTGAGAGGCCATCCCCCATTTTTCATTGTGACACACTGGGCGGGGCATGGGAGAGTCCGCCCAGTGTGCGGGGCGAAGGGAATGGAAATAACCTTCGCCCCCTATAGGAGCTATTTCATCGCCAGGTTTACTGGCGGAGAGGGACGGGACTTAATCATCCCCCTCCGCTTGGGTTGGTGGTGTGTCCGAGTGTTTCCCATCCTCGGCATTTAGTAGTAGTGCATCCAAACTATTTAATGGTTTTTCCCCTGGGCGTTCCTGACTATGATGTAGCAATCCGAACAGCGATTCTCCTTCATCGTTTCCGCCGTGCAGTTTTCCCATATCCGCAACACCTTCCCACAATCTTTACAATTGTTACAATCCTTTTGCATTTTAATCCTTCCCTAAGAAGGCATCTATTGCGCTTTCAACATCATCTTCAACAATCGCTTGGGTTTTGCAGTTTTGCTTGAAGTAGCAGGAACGGCAATACTCATGCTCATCATCCTGGAACATAGTGAAGCAGGGCGGAGGATTTTCCTTCTTGGTCTTTTCCTGCATCAATTCCCTCGATATATGTTCAAACGCAATGGCAACCAAGCGTTCCAGCCCATCATCATAGTTGTGTATTATGGTGAACTTCCTCTTGGTGTATTCAATCGAATACGATACTTCGTAAGTGCAGACCTCCCCTGCATTTCCAGCCGTGCGTCCTATCTTGATGAACTCGATGGTACGACCATTAATCATTACCACTATGCTGACTGACAATCAGACCACCTTCTCGTACCAGTGGGTCCACACCCTTTGCTCAGGGTCGTATGCTTTGGTCGGATGCAATTCAACCCATACGCTCCGGAATGCTTCTGGGCTATCGAACCCTTCCTCTTTGTAGTAGCGGTGGTGCATCCAATCGAGCTTCATCTTGCTTATCTTCTTTATGACGAAAAGCTGACCATCAATCATGAAGGTGTCGCCTGGTTTACCATACTTGCTATTCCGGCTGGTACAGCACTTTCGCCCCTCAATACTGGCCTTCTTCATATCATCCCTGAACGGTATTTCCACCATCATAGTCTTGCACCTTCGATTTGTATCGCACTTTGATTGCTCTTGCTTATGGCAATAAGAGTTTCGCCTAATGTTTTTGCACTTTCGCACTTTAAGGTTATAGCACCGTGGACTGTTCGCAATACGATGGTCTTGCCATCATACTCCACCAGCCACTTTGGGCCTTCATCAATGTTTGAGCGCACCAAAAGCGACTTCCGGCTTAACTTCCAACACCCAATTGAGTCCGGCCCAAATGCCTAACCACTCCAGATACTTGTCACGGTCCCGCATGGAGTACCCTAAAGTGTCAAGTTGTGATTCGGCCTCATGAATCATCTTAGTTATCTCGTCCTCGGTTTTCATGCTCATGCCTTTTTCTTTAGCTCAGGGATGCGCCAATCAAACTCATCCAGCTTGCACTTGCCCACGAAGTCCTTTACGGCCTTCTCACCGCACATCAATATCCAGAAATCAAGCACTTGGTTCTCAGCCACCTTGTTCTTGCCAATCTCGTAGAACCAGCTTCCGAACAGCGATAGTTTTCGTTCAAACATCATCCATTCACCGCCAGGGGATTACCGATTATCGTGAACTTCTTGCCCATCCCATATGGCTTGCAATTATCATCGAGTATTTTTGCAGTTTTATTATGACCGTAGCCATACCAATCGAGCAGTTTGCCCTTACCTATTGGATTTGGATGCAGGTGATGCAGTCCGTGTTCCACATCCACTGAAATCAATATGCTTCCAGTTGGTTTAATGTAATTCAGCATATTTTCGAGTATCTTTTCCGTATCGTAGCAGTGGTCAAGAACATTTATGCACATGATAAGGTCAATCTTGTTTTGCAATTCTTTAACATAATATTCAGCAGGTACAGAATAAACCTCATCTGCCAGTTTCAAATCGCACCATTCAATCTCATCCATGAACTGATTTGCCAGGGGGTCCATTGCAATTACCTTTGATTTGTCGAAATACAGGCTTCGCAACTTTGAACCACACCCCATATCCAGCACGGTCATTCCAGCATAATGATTCGGGAGAATGTTCCATTCGGAAAACATCTTGGCGTTGGCAATCATGAAACCATCAGTGGCTCTAAATTTACAGTCCTTGTGGAATTTTAATTCACCGCTTTGGGCAACTGTTTTCCAAATAACTTTTTTGAACATAATATTCTCCTTGGCTAAGTAGTAGTGGATTATTGCTATTTAGTTTTTCACAAGTATGGAGATTTTCCAATACTCACCTATACTTTTTATTATTTTATTTAACGCCTCCATTTCTGTTATTTATTACGACATTGTATAATATAATCCAACCTAAAAAATCTGCAAACATTGCCGTAGCAACGATTATTAGCAATTGGACATCGGACATCGTTAGTACCTCACCAATTAGATTCAACTAAAAGAAATGCTCCAATTATAATTGCCAAACCACCGACCAGCAAGATTGTATCTCCTGGCATCCAAACTATGCCAGATTCCAATGCCTCATCGATTAGGAACATTTGCAACCATACATAACCGAATACGGCCAGACATATACCAAATCGACCGATTATCTTTTTGTTCATTTTGATTTTAATCTAAATCACCATAGATTTTCCCCATACTGGGCATATCATCGTTCATTCCTTTACGATTCTAAACGGGCAGGTTTCACAATTGATTGAGTGTTCTTTCACAAACTCTTTCAATTCTGACATTTGGCAAAACCCAAGTTTATCTTCCCAATTATAGAAGCACACGGGTCGCCAATTATTTGGCGGGGCTGGTTCAACCATGCTCATATCACCAGTATGAGGATGATAATTCACATTGTCCTTGGTGAACCATCTTATTTCCCACCTTACAGATTTCGGCGGTATACCGAAGAACCGTATCATCTTCCATTCAACATCATCTGTCATTTTCTCATCCCATCTTTAGTATTGTTCTTTTGCATTTTCAGCGCATACATTTCCTTCTGGAAGTTTAGAGGCTTGTATCTTCGCTCAGGTTTCCTCATTGGCTCACCGCATTTCGGGCATTTGTAACGCCCATATTCGATATAGCCACATGATACGCATTGCGACATTCAATCAGCCTTTTTGCATTTTAGCTCAGGGACCGAGTATTTCCCATCCTCCTCTTTTTTGCATTGGGACAGGAACTTCTTTATCGCTTCATCCCCACACATCATGACCCAGAACTTGGGCAGGTCGAACTCAGCCAGTTTGTAGCTCCCTATCTGGAGATAGTCGCCCTTCCACTTACGGTCCTTATGCCTGGTGAACATAGGTTCAGCCCTCCGAAGTATGGAGCTTTATCACACGGCCATTGAAACGGTCGAATATCCAGGCCAGCATCCATGCGTCAGGCGTACCGAAATAGAATGGACCACACCGTATCTGGGCGTTTGGCATATACTGACCCTCAATCATATCTTCGATGTTGATGGCCACATGGTGTCCCATGATTCTGCCCTCGCCTTGGTGCTTGGCGTGTTCCCATATCTCCTCTATCTCCACCTCGGTCAAGGCGGATACATCCACATTCCAATCGAAGCACATTTCCGTGTGTTGGTTCCTCATCGTCATCACCTGATGGTAGTAGTATTGGAGGGGGGCCATATATAGTTTTCGCTATTGTTGCTCATTGTGATACAAGCTTGCCCTTGTAGGCGAACAGCAACAGACCGATGCTGGCCACCACTACGGAGCCTTCAATGAGCAAAATGGAATAGATGTCCGTGGGGGCCAAGGCCGTAGCGCATAGGTAAGCGATACCTGGCGTACCCACGAAGTAGAACGCCGTGACGAGCTTCCTGTTGTCGTTCAATGCCATATGGAATTTCTGCCATCGTTTCATATGAATCCCCTTATTGCTGTTTTGCAGTTTTAAATCATTCGTGGATGTTCTCTAATTGTTTGGTCAGCGCACGATTGGCATCGATGAGCTTCTGGTTACGCACACGCATATCATAGGTTTCATCACACACCTTACGATACTTCGCTTCAAGATTGTTAAGGGTGTTCATCCAATCGGATGGGGGGGCGGTTTCCAGATGTTCAGGAAGATATTTCCAATCGATTTCCTCACCTTCCCTGACCATATGGACCGTTACGGATTTTATCTCATACTCAGTTGGTATGCGGAGCATCTTTTGGTTTGCCATTTTCATTCCTCATTTTCTGAACGGACAGTTTTCACATTCTTTAGACCAATGTTTTGGTGAAGATACACCATAGCATATTATTCCATTACCATAATCATTGAAACAGAATGGTCTCCAATCTTTTGGCATCTGGATATAATTCGGTTCCAACGCTTTTTGATAAGCATTCCATTCTTCATCAGTTAATGGTGGCAAATCGTCTGTCATTTTCTCGCCTCAATTGAATTACTTGGCTCTTTCTCCGAGTTCAATTATCCTGATTATCAAGTCCGAATATGGTTCGTCTTGGTTGCACACCCAATACCGTGGGTCTGGATTTCGTTTATCGATTTTTCGTATGTTTCTAATCTGTTCCAGAACATACATGAATGGAACTTCCTCCATTGCTTTTTGTTCTTCCTTGGTGGCAAATATCCCTTTCTGATACTGCCCGAAGAATCGGTTTAAATCCTCAATTTTTATCACTAAATACTTTTCTTCAATTTTGAAATCTCTCATCCTTTCACCTACCTAACATCATTGATTCTTTTTAATTCATGTTCGGATGGTCCAGCAGGAAGTGCGAACATATCAAGAACGCCTCTTGATACTTGGGGTAGGAATGCCTCTATGACACGCTTCTGCTCACCGGAAGGCAAAGATACCATCGTATCAGCCATGAACGCCTGTTCGACCGTGACGAGTCCTTTATCGACCGCATCAAAGATGGCTTTGATGTAATAGAACAGTGACCTCCATTTGGTCCTTCGTTCCTGCTCTTTTTGTTGCTCGGTCCTGGATTTGGAATAGTCATATCGAACAGGCATTCTCACGACCTGTTTGCCTTTAATTCCACCGACAATCGAAACCCTGATGAACTCTACAATGAACCCCTCCTGGGATTCAGTGTAACGAGTGGCTTCGCATCCATGCGAGTAAAGAACCTTGCAGACCGCCCCCCATGATTTCATGGAATCTACCGTGGTTTTCTCATAGGCCATTTTTCAGACCACCTTTTGTACCCAGAATCCCAGGAACCTACCTTGGCCCTTGAACCAGTAATTCTTTTGATAGATGGCCCCGCATTGGCAGTTGATGTTGTTGGTCATTTCATGCGGGTATTTTATTTCGTAGATGGTCTTGCAGTACGGACAAGCGATGGTCCACTTTACTTCTGACATTTTCACAACCTCGTTTTTATCAATCCAGGATAGGCCCTGGCGTTGAACCTGGAATCGCAATTGGTGCATCGGTATTCACCAAAGGCACTGGTGAATATCGGCACATTGCAATATTTGCATATTACGAGCCTGCATGATGGACAGGCTCCGGAGAACATATCCCCCTTGCATCGGGGGCATATTTCCGAACTTTTGCCGTTCATCGGTCCTCACCATTGTTCTTGGTCAGATTCCCAATCACGCACATGACGAAACCGAAGAAGGCAAAGGCTCCCAAGATGATAAGCATCAGGGTGTTGTATTTCCAATCGTTCATGCTAAGATACAGGGTTGTTACAATCCCGACCACGATTAGAACATAAGCACCCATCCATATCAAAGGACTGTTCATCCCATCACCGCCCAGAACCCTTCAAAGAGGAACGCCTGTTCATCGTTGCCATTGTAAGATTCTATGCTGGACTTGGCATTGAATGTTTCCATGTCCACAAAGAGAACCTCATTCTCATCGGTGATGTGAAGCTCAATGCTGTCCGTACCCAAGCGGTTAAGCTCCTGAACGATTGCTAAGGAAATGCCCCAGGAACGGTTCTTCCGCATGAAGTGCCGTTCCCGCTTGACGAACTTGACGAACACCCGATAGCCGTTGTCGTTCTCGGTCACGAAGCCACCAGTATATCGGGCGATTATCCGGCTCATCAGACCACCTGGAACGATTTTCGCCTTAGCGGTTCTTTAAGCTCATAGCCACAATCGGGGCAGAACTTTATGGCGTAGGCTCCATCCCAAATCGTTTGGCACTTCAAGCAGAACTTGATTACCGGAAGTGGATTGGCAGTTTCGCATTTCGGCATAGGGTCCACGGTCGGTATGGTCGGTTCGCTGGGTTTTGCAGTTTTGCAGTAATTCATCCGAGCTTCCTTGTTCTTGATGTAATTCTCCTTGGCCTTCATGCGAGAATACATGACCTGCTCATCCTTGGTCATGTGGATTCGATGGACCTGGCCAAGATGAGTGCCTATGGCCACATACTTATCGAAGTAGCGGTTGCAAATCAGGCACTTGAACTTACCATCGGGCATCTTGGAGAAGGCCGAGTAATATTCCGATTTTTGCACTGGCTTAATCGGGGCGTGTATCGGGACCGCCTCCAACATCTTGCAGGGATGAAGGCGATGGGCGGAATATTCCTCCCTGCTGGAAAATTCCTTATTGCAATCGGGGCATTTTATCTCAGCCAATTCAAACACCCTTGGTTTCGTTGTTTTGCAGTTTTACTTCCTGCATGAGCTTTCGCATTTCATCCCTGTCCTCTTGCGTGACCACGGGGAAGATGAAGATGGTTTCCCGTATCATTTCCAAGTCCTGTATGTTGGAGATTTCCGTATAGGGGGCTGGGACTTCCCTCATAGCCTTTATACCATAGACCAGGGCTTGCGCCATGAGAAGCTGGCCCCTGGCCGTTTTCAATAGGCCAACGGCCATCTTTTGCTTTTGAAATTCATCCATATTGTCCCAGTTGTCGGGCTTCATTGGGCCTCACCTGCCTGGGGCTGGACGGGGGTTATGGATGGGGCTGGCGGGGAAGGAGAAGGGGCCGATGGGTTTGAACCCAGGGGGCGGTCCTTCTTCTTGATGTATTTGGTCTGAGCGTACCCATCGATGAAGCCGATGGACGGTCGAGCCACGGAGCCAACGCTGGTCTTTAGGAAGTCCACGAACACACCAGCACGGCTGAACCCAACGGGCTTGCACACTGGAACGATGCTGGGCAATTCGTCATAAGCACCGGACAGGAACATCTTACCTTCCTCGCCCGTGTCCTTCTTAGCTTCCTCCCAAGCCTTGATTATCTCCGGCAGGGGAATCTTCGTATCCCTGGTTTCGTTGAGGATGTATTCCCCGCACATACGCTTGACCTTCCTGGTGACGATTGAGGCATTCTCATTGGGCTTTAGCAGGTCGAGCAACTCTTTGAAGCGGACCTGGAGCTTGGGCGTTGCGCTCACATTGAACGCCTCTACTTTGAACCCGCCCCAAATCCTGGCCGTGCCTAAGCGGGTTTGGGCATTGGGATTGATGGCAGGGTCACGCTTCCAGTCGCCCAGAAGGACCGTATCGCCGTAGTTGAGTCCGGCGTTCCTTATGAGCCAGGAAGGGAAGGCACGGTTAACGCCCAGGCTCTTGGCCTCATCGCTGAACGCCTTGGGCGAGTAGAGCTTGGAACCCACGAAATGCAGAAGGTGGGTCGTTGGGACCGGAGCTACATAATCATCGGCCATTTACATCACCATCTTCTTGCGTATTTCCTGGTCCTGTTCCTCCTGTTCCTGGGCAATGGCTGGGAAATCGATTTCCATCAAGCACCTGTTAAACTCACCCATAGCTTTCATGAAAACCCTCAGTGGCATAGAGCAATGCTCTTTGCCGTTCATGGTTATCTTGACCCAGGCGGTTTTGTTTATCAACGCCAGGTCAATGCACATACCAGCATCGGATTTTATTCCAGCCCCTACCCGCAAGGTCATTATGACCTTTGCCATTACCTCGGTCATTCCGTCTTTGTCGTCTTTCGGCATATTGGTGTCATCCATGTTATCACCAAGTAGTAGTAAATGCCTATGAGAATATAAAGATTTGCTTATTGGTGCGGATAGTAATTTGTTGGGCGGGGGATGATTCCAACATCCTCTTTAATCCATTTGAAATGGACCGCCCATTGTTAAGAGGTTTGGGCATCGGGGGAGGTGGACTTACCCTTTCGGACCCACCCCGCATTCCGGTGCAACTACGACCCAATCCTTGTGGATACTTCGAGCGACCTCGATAGGATTTAGCACCCATCTCCTTTCCCGCCCATAGTACGGTAGTAGTTATACATATATCTAAATTTGCCAAGGTACGCCGTAAGGACCAGGCTTGGTCCAGACGGCATGGATTGATTATTCCTTAAAATATTTGTTCTGGCCCTTGTTGCTATTGCTATTGATGAACAGGTAATCCGATGAAACCCGTTGAATGACAATCTTGGCCCCCATCTCCTTGACGAACTCCACCAACTCAGGGACCATGCTTATCGGAAGGCGTAGGACCATTCCATAAGTGCAAACATGGTCATCCTGGTTGCTTTGGTCATATTGATTCGGTATATCATCTTCATCCATGCTGGTCAATCCAAGTAGTAGATTATTAAATTTTGCCTTTCAGCAGTTTCTTTTCCATGAACCAATTGTAATAATCCTCATGCTCATTGAGGATTTGCAGTATTGCAGTTGACGGACATGGGAATAAAACGAACCTACGGATTAGGCTTTTTCCGTTCATGCTGATGCCCCATTATTATTTCGTAATGCTCATTGCAGTCAGGGCAGAAAAACTCTCCGTCATCGTAAACCAGAATGGCATGGCATTCGGGGCATTTGGTTTTACTATCGTTAACATACAATTCCAACCCATTCTGAAATTCCGAAGGTTCGTTCTTGGTCTTGCTGGGCATGGTTTTCTTCTCCATAGGCGATGGCGGTCTGGTCGGCTCCGATGCGGGAGCAGACTGGACCGCTTGGGTCTTGGCGTTCAGCAATTGCTTGACGCATTCCGTAAGGCTGTTTATCTGCTTCTGCTGTTCCTTGACCATTTCCAGGACCGATTCCATGTTCTTACTGGTGACAATGCTGTTGGCGGTAATGGTCTGGGGTGACTGATTGCCCGTGAGCAGGGCCACCAGCGTACCCATAGTCTTGCTGTTGAACTCATCGGGGTTGTTGTTCATGCAGACCTCCTGACGGATGAAGTCCTTGCCACCATAGGCTTTCTCATAAGTGCGTAGAAGGAAGCCCTCGAACTGCTGAGTGGTGACGCATAGCTTGCTCAATCCGGAAGCCAGCTTATCACCCTCGATGTCGTTGTTGAAGTGGACCTGCTCAACGGTAAAGAGGTCCGATACTTCGTTGAACGGTACACCAGTGCGGACATGGAACCAGACATCAATGCGCTTTAGACAATCCGTAAATCCCTGAGCATCGAAAGGATGGGTGCTGTTGTTGATGGTTATGTTGATGACACCAGTACCGTAGATTTGGATGGTTATGACTACACCATCGGACATCTTGAACCGTTCTTGAAAGCCACCTTTGACATCAGTGGTCAATTTGCGGTCCCAGGTTTGATAGAGGGATGAGGGGTCGATGGGGTTGAGCAATTTCGTAAGGTAATGACCATCAGGGAGTTTTATTTTATCTTGAATATCTTTTAACGATTGTTGCTGAGTCGGTAAGGAATTACCCATAGGAAAAAAGGATAGGGGGCCAGACTGATTTGAAGGATAACGGGAAAAATCGCTGTCCAGATTATTATTCATGGAGTCTTTTAACATATGTGAAGATAGGGGGGCTATACTTTTTACTCCTTGTATATCAATATTGCTGTTAATAATTGTATCTGGCCCCCTATCTCCTATGGCCCCTATTGACTGTTGGAAGAACTTGATAAATTCCTTGTGCTGGCTCATCAATTTTGGAATGCTTGCGGGCTTGCAGACCAAATGAATGTCGTGAATCTTAGGAAGTGTTGCCGAAGCCCCTGTAAAACGCAATATCTTTGCAATTTCACTGTCAGCTTGTTTCGTGCTTCGTTCATATCCTGTACCATTGTTAACAACCATTCCACCTTGTGCCAGTCGTTGCAACGCTTTCTTAACGGTTGATAGTTTTAGCTTGCAACGAACCGCTATCGTCTTTGCATCTACGGGTAAATCTCTTGTATCTAAATGCCGGAGGATTCGTTGCTCCGTGGTTTCCGGCAACTGCATCGAGGATAACGGAAGGATAACTTGCGAAGTATCGTCAAAATGGGTTTGTGTTCCATTCCCTGTCGCTCCTTCTATAAAAAACACCACCATGTTTTTTAGAAGAAGCCTTTAACAAATCGTGGCTGTTTGTTGTTCCTTGCGCTTAGGCTCCTTTCATATTGTATTTGGTGCTTGATATTGCAAAAATGCAATTCATGAGATTTGTCATAGACCGCATTTTCATCTAACCATTCAATCTTTTTCGTACATAGCGCACAATAGCATATTTCGGGCATTGGGTTCACCTTAGTAGTAGTAATGAAGGAGTTTGATATTTATTTTAAGCGGTTGAAGGAAGAAGCACTTTGATGATTATATTCGTTTTGGATATGTGTTTTAATAACAAAGGTTATTAATCTGGATACATACTATTGTTAATTGTTGCCTCATGGGTGCGGTTTAGGGTTCACCGTGATAGGATTGGGCGTTTGCCCATGAGCGCAACACAAGTTTTATATTACTACTACTCAATGGAGATTGAATCCGAAAGGATGGATTGAAATGTTGAAACTCGGATATTCGATAAGAATGACCGCAAGTGTCGGCCTGATTGGTTTGGCCGTACTGCTGGGGCTGGACGCATTGGTTCAGGAGTCAACACTGGAAATGCTGGCAGGAATGCTATGCTTCGGCGGGGCTGGATGCTTGGCCACCTATACGGAAATGAAACGCCTGGAAGGTCTGGCCTAAACCTTTTTTATCTTTTACTTTCAAACCTTTCCAGAATTATAATGAGCAATATTATTATCAGCGTATCTATCAGACAGATGAACATGAAACTGGTTAGGTCATTCAGGGTTGCACCGAACATCGTGGTTTCTCCATAATGATAAAAATGGAAAAGGTTTGGGAGTTTTGCAGTTTAACGCTTTTCGACCCTCCCCATTACAGAATACAACGCCAGGATTAAGCACCCTATGGCGATGACCAGGAACATCAGGACCGCAACGCCGTTCATTACTTCATTGGTGGGGCTTGGCGGTGCTGGCGGTACTGGTTCGCTCACGGTCAGCGTGTAGTTGTGGTATATGGTATCCCCGTCAAAGGTGGCGGTCACATTGACATAATAGGTTCCAGTGACGGATATTCCATAGATTGTTCCATTGGACGAGCCAATGTGTAGCCAGGAGGCACTGGTGTTTATGGCGAACACTTCACCGACCTTGTTAGTAGCAAAGGTGTAGGAGTAGGTCGTGTTGTCTAAATCTGTCGCAGTCGGGGAATAAGCCGTCCATGCTACGATTATGTTGGCCACGGTCAGGGTGTAGTTGTCGTAGATAGTATCCCCGTCATAGCTGGCGGTGATGTTCACGATGAACACACCATCTTCCGCAACACCGTAGAGCGTACCGTTGGCCGAGCCGATGTGTAGCCAAGTAGCAGTGCTGGTCACGGCGAATACCTCATCGACCATATTAGTGGTCATGGTATAGGTGTAAGCTACATTCTCCGTTCCAGTTGCAGATGGGGCGTGAGCAATCCAGGCAATGATAACATTGGCCACGGTCAGCGTGTAGTTGTGGTAGATGGTGTCATCATCGTAGGTTGAGGTCACATTGACATAGAATGTGCCATCTTCCGCCGTGCCACTCAGGACTCCGGTTGTGGAATTGATGCTCAACCATTCGGCATCACTGTCGAGAGCAAATGTTTCCCCAACTTTGCTGGTAGTGAAAGTATAGGTGTAAGCTACATTCTCCGTTCCAGTTGCAGATGGGGCGTGAGCAATCCAGGCAATGATAACATTGGCCACGGTCAGCGTGTAGTTGTGGTAAACTTCCTGAACCCCGACCGTTGCGGTAACATTGACATAGAACTCCCCATCCTCCGCCGTGCCACTCAGGACTCCAGTTGTGGAATTAATGGTGAGCCATTCGGCATCCGTGTCAACAGCATATGCTTCCCCAACATAATTCGTGGTGAAAGTATAGGAATAGGCCGAACCTTCTGTTCCAGTGGCAGACGGGGCATGGTTTACCCAGGCCAATTCAAGCTCATCAACGGTCAGGGTATAGTTGTGGTAGATTGATTCCTCACCGACCGTTGCGGTCACATTGACATAGTATTCTCCAGCTTCCTCACATTCACCGGAAACAACTCCAGTCGATGTATTGATAGATAGGAACCCAGCATCAGTGGCCATGTCGTAAACGCTGTTCTCCTCATCGCTGGTGTTAAAATCGTATGAGTAACTTGCCTCAAAATCAACTTCAATGATTGGGGCATTGTTCAGCCATTCGAGAGCTTCACCAGCAGGCTCGTAGATGTTGTCCAAGGCTTCGACCATTAGATTGCCATCGGAGGTTGTTCCAATGATATACACATAATCATTAGATGCGAAAATGTTTAATGGCATAACCATCGAGCAATCCACTCCGCCCTTAATATCGGTGATGGTAGTATTGCTTGGAGAGTAGCCAGTAATATTGTAGTATGACCAATCACCGCTTGCATCCCAGGCGTAGAATGATGTACCTTCATCATCGACATACGGCCTATCGTATGACATATATTCACTGAGCGTTCTTTGCCAGATTACAGCGCAAGTGGTCAGATTGAATTGACCGATTATGGATTGTGTAGCAAAAGCACCTACGCCAGCAACGGCGTTTATGTTCAACGCCCGAACATTACCTGCACCTTCAATATAGGAGCTTTCGGTTGCCGTTAATCCGGTGGTCATATTTATTTTGACTATCTTAACGCTACCAGCACCATCACTGCATTCAGCATAGACAAAATCATTATAGAAACTGATTCCCAGATAATTCCCACTGTCCCTCAAAGCAACCGATGACCATACCAATTCTAAATCATCGACAGTAAATTGGTCAATATGCAGGTCCGTAGTTTCGGTAACAAGATTATATCCATAGCTTAGGCAGGTAAATAATCCATTAGCATAATAACTTGAATCATAATAAATTACAGATATACTTGCCTGAACAGAACCATATTCGTGAGTTTCTTCCACATCTGGGTCAGTTGCAGGTGTGATTTTTGTATATAATTTCCAAGTTTCAGCGATGGTGACTATATAATCGTCACCGATTTTCACGCATTGGAAATCGCTATTCCCCCCAGTTACCGATGCTGTAAAATTGGAAACCAGAACGAGTCCGTTGTTATACTCATATTCTTTGACATATACAACATTGCTTTCTACATATTGAGCAAGAAGGGTTCCATTACCAGTGACAGTGACCGAGTTTTTTGAGTGAGTGAGATTGAGAAGCATGACATCATTGCGTATGACATTGGCAAATGAGCCAGCTACCGTGTTTAATATTGCATCCCCTTGCACCCAATATTCACTATGAATCCCATAAGGACTATTAACATATGTGAAGTCCCACGCCGAAGTGGGCGGTTCTCCTAACTCAACTACTGATGCCTCGGAAGCCGGAATTGTAACAATCGAAGCAGTGATGACTAACATCAAGGCGATTAATAGATGCAACATTGGGCGCATACATTAGTAACAGAATACATGGTTAAATAAGTTGAGTGCGGTCTATAAATAGATGCGATTCAAAAGTAGTATAAAATGAAAGAGGTTTGGTGGGCGAACACGCCCATGTTCGTATCGTGTTTTGCGTTTACCTCTTAGCTACACGGTCAACGATGGTCAGGAGCATCAGCATGAACACCATCACGAATACCAGCAGGATGAAGGAGGGGGTCAAATCCTCAACCATCGTGGAGATATTCGAGGTAGCACTCGCAGATGCGTTCTGAACGACCGAATAGTGTTCGCTAACAACGGCTCCACCGCACACGGCGATGGACATTATGAAGGCCATTGCGAGATAGATGCTCAACATTTTCTTGCCAAACATTGTTGTCGTTCCTCATATGGGCGTTTGCCCATAGTATTCGTTAACGCTTGTTTACGGATAAAGACCATCGGTAGTGTTTAAATAATAATAAATTAAAAAACAATACTGCAAAACAGCAATAATAAATTGTAAAAGAGGTTTGGTGGGCGAACTCGCCCAAGGGTTGTGCTTTGCCTGAATCGTTTACCTCTTGCCGATACGGTCAACGATGGTCAGGAGCATAATCATGAACACCATCACGAATACCAGCAGGATGAAGGAGGGGGTCAAATCCTCAACCATCGAAGTGACATTCGAGGTAGCACTCGCAGATGCGTCCTGAACGACCATATCCTGGCCTATGTACGCTCCGCCGACCACGGCGAGGGACATGACGAAGGCCACGGCGAGATAAATACTCAGCAACTTCTTGCCAAACATTGTTGTCGTTCCTCATATGGGCGTTTGCCCATATTACTCCTTAACGCTTGTTTAAGTTATAAAGACCAACGCAAGTGTTTATATAGATTTAATTGCGAAACTACTAAACAGCAATATTCTTGTTTACCAGTTTCGCCTTTGCGCATCAATCAAAACCAAGAACACCAGGAACATCATAGCTACAAGTATGAAGAAGAAAAGCCAAAGCCATTCGTTAATCATGGCCCCAAGTGATTCATGCTCCTCAACAAGAATTGTATAATTGCAATACAACACTTGACCATGCCAGGTGGCTGTCACATTGACCGAGAAGTATCCTGTTTCATTTGATGTGCCAGATAGAATGCCAGTTGATGTATTCCCAGAAAGCCAAGTAGCATTGGTTGTGAATGAATAGACCACGCCCGACTTAGTGGTGCTAAAGGCATATAGGTAAGGCTCGTTCAATTGGTTCCATGTTTCCGGAGAATGGCTTACCCATGCGTATGGTGTCGTAGCTACGGTCAGAATATAATCATGATGGAGAGTATCCCCGTCATAGCTGGCGGTAACATTGACATAATAGATGCCTTCCGTTGCTGTTCCTGACAGAACGCCAGTTGATGGATTCATATTCAGCCAGGTGGCATTGGTAGTAACATTATAGACCTCACCAGTCATGTTCGTGGTGAAAGTATAGGTGTATGCCGAATTGTTGTTGGCTGTTGTTGAAGGAGAATGATTGACCCAGTTGAACTCCGGCCCATATGTATAGGCTTCGTTCCTTTCAATATAGTATGCCAGGTCGTTATCATTATCTATATCGGCAATTCTTATTTTATTGTCATCAGACCAGGCAATAGCATCAATCCCCATATTGACTTCATTAGTATATGATTCGATGGTTATGGTAGTAACCTCATCATCATTGACATCGGTGACATATCGTAATTGATATTGGTCAGTGTAATAGTTAAGATAGGCATAAGCGCAATGGACATAACCGTGGTCATCAAAGACCACGGAATATTCCATCACAAGTATCGCCATAATCAAACTGATTCCGACCCATACGGTATATACCTGAGTTATCCCGCTTGGCGTTATCAGCCCAAGATTGCCGTTGATTGTTTCTCCAGATTCATAGGTCGGGTAAATGACATAAGGAACATCATCGGCGTTTAGCTCCATCTGGCTGTATATGTCGGCCCTGCCCCAGTATGTGTAGGTTACTGGATTGGAAACATCTTCATCGACATACATAGAATAGGATGTTGAATTGGAGCAATATAAATTGAACCAGATAGTTACCGCATCATTGCTTTTTAATTCCATGTTGAACGCATTGAATGTGGTTACATTATGGATTTCAAACAATGTTTCATGATGCCATATATCAGTTTTGTAGTAATGCTCGACCGTCCAGTTATCGTCATAATCATTGTTCTCATATGCTACAAATTGTGGTGAATAATTAGAATCATATCCACCATTCATATAACCAGTTTCAATGCCAAGGTCGGTGAGATTGAGCCAATCGGTTATCCCATTATGATAGAATCTATAACCACTCATTTCCTGCCATAGAAAACAAACCTGCCCATTAGTTTCGTTGACCCAGTTGGTGATATAATTCGTGTTTGGCTGGGACTCGTAAATTATTTGCTCAGACCAAGAAGCTCCGGCATTCGTGTAATATACCAAGCTCCCGTTCCGTGCCAATCGAACAATGTGGGAATCATAATTGTCATCGACATAGATATTGCTATACCCTGGTGTAGTGGCATAGTAAGAAGTGTTGGGGTCACATATTGCGGTAGCCGTCCATCCAGCATGGGTCGCTGATGCTTCATATGGCAAAGCTACCAACAGCAACAATATGACAAACAGTAGGGCTATTAATTTTTTCATGGGCGTTAAAGTAATGATAACTTTTGAGCTTATATAAATTACATTATCGCCTTGAACCCCTGACCATTATGCCGAAGAAGGCAAGCACGGCAACGGGGATGAAACAGATGGTTCCCCAAATTAGCAATTCCTGAACATCTATACCGAACAACCATTCCTGTTCTTCAACTGGTTCTGGGATTTCCACACCAATTACTTGCAAGGTAAAGTTTTGGTATATCTCATCATAACCATCGTTAAACCGCAATGACACGGTATAGTTTCCTGGTACAACGGGTGTGCCATAGGTCTTGATTTCACCGCAATGTAGAAATGTTGCATTGCCAGTCATTGTTACATTGATAGGCCCGTTGGTCGTGCTTATTGAATAATAATAGGTGTAGGTTTCATTCACATTTACAGTGGTTCCAGGTGTCGAATAAAGGAACAGTGTTGATACTATAACATAATAATCTGAATAGTTATCGCCTTGTTCAGTATGCCAAATGGCAATTGATATGTTTACGGTGACATTACCATCTGATTGTTCGATAAACCATGTTGCATTGGCAATGCCAGGAAGCGTTGATGAATCATTCTGTTCAATGTGCCAGCCAACGACCGACACGGTTATAGTGGTGGAAGTATCAGATTGCTCGATATGCCAGCCAACATAAGTTATACTAACACTTTTGGAATCCGCTTGTTCAGTATACCATGCCATGACAAGTATCCCAGTAACAGCTTTGGAATCGTTCTGCTCGGTACGCCAATCAATCAATTCCGAATCAACATCATCGCTGGAATCCAATTGCTCATTGTGCCATGACACTGCACTGGCATTGCCAACTAAAACTACCATGCCCATTAATGCTACTGTTAGAAAGAGGAAAAGTAGGGTTCCATTAAATCGCATGGAACCTCCTCATCAGTAATATGTTTGAAGCTGGTATCCAATAGTGTATGTTCCTGCAACGCTGAACACATATGGCGTGTCCAATACACATCGTCCATCGTAACCACCAGAAACGCTTTGGCTACCTGTAAGTGATTCATAAGCTACATGATAGCCAGTACCATTACTGAAAGCGTAATAGGTTGATACCGCCGAGCTTGGATTGGTTATAGTGATTACCAATCTGCAAGCGGTTTTGAACTCCGTGAGATTCATCGTTGCGCCATAGCCCAATCCATCAAAATATGAGAGGTATATTGTGTCAATGCTAAAATCAATTCTATCTACATATCCAGTTGTTCTGATGTTTGCTTCATTAATATCGAAATCACCTTCGGCCCCACTTGATGAAAATTCAAATAAGTTTTCCTCAGGCGTACCTGTCCTGGCTATGCCGTAGAACTCCAAGGCATCAAGATGGATATTGTCATAGTTGCTTGTTATAGCATATGCACTTGCCGATTTGATGAAAACACTATTGGTCACTGGACTGGATGCCATGAATATGAACATCAAGACCACAACGACCGATAGTGTCAGTGGGAATGTTTTTATGATTGTGCTTTTCAGGCGTTTTGCATTGAGGGCCAATAGATTCACCTTTTTGCATTATTGATTTATTACTATTTACACCTTTTTAGTAGTAGCCGTCATTCAGTATCCCTTAGCTTTTTGCTGACCACTGAGGCGATGGTCTTGGCTCGTTCCTGGCCCATCCCTTTGGGCTTGTATTCATTGTAGACCAAACGCCAATTGACACGGCCCTTATCCATATAGCTGTCGATGTCGGCCATCACTTCCTCATAGACCTTTTCTAAATCCAATTCCTCAACGATTTCCCCATTACCAGTTTCCTCATTGATTATCTCCTGGTACTTCTCCGACCGTTCCTTGCCTTTCTGGATTTTATATTGCTCATAGGCATGGGCGATGTCGGTCGGCAAATCATCGAAGCGTATGTCCATGAAGGGCGGAGCATAAGGTAGCTTGTTGTTGTAGTAGTCCTGCTCCTGCATCATGCGGACCTCCGCATAGCCACGCTTGCGTCCATCTGGCGAGTAGACCTTTATCCATAGGTCGGCCATGTCGATGGCCTTGCGGTCCAGATGGAAGATGCTGGGGGCAAGGATGAACCGTGCCGAGTATAGCCACCTGTCACCGATGACCTGCTTGGTAATCGTCTTGCTGACCTTCGTGGCCCAATCAGAACGGTTCCATATCTCACCGCCTTCATCCATTATCATGGACTTGAACGGCCCTTCCCTGGCCATCCGATTGAAGATAGGCATGATGTGTTCAGGCTCGTAGGCCATGCGGTTGAAGCCCCAGGAATAGTCAACGAGCTTGGCAAGTATCTGAGCCAGTGTGGACTTGCCAACACCACGCTTGCCAGTCATGATTATTATCTTATCCCACTTGGCCCGAAGGTCGGACCTGATTTGCATGATGAGGTCTTGGGCGTTCTGGTCCAAGTAGGTGTCGAACTCCTCCTTCAACGCTGTTAAATCTCTTTGGGACTTTCCTGGTCCGTAGGTTCGTCTGGCATTCCACTCATCGATTCCCAAGGGGGATATAATTCCCATAGTTTTGCAACTCCTTTTCTAATATAGCATTTGCGTTTCGGCGTGAATTGCGCCCCCAGGTCGTTAAGGATGTGGGTAGCTAACAATTCCTTTTCCTGGACCCGTGCGTAATTCATATCAGGTTTGGTAATATCGACCATCGTCCTAATCTTCTCCAGCTTTTCACGATGGCTATCCTCCATGTACGGGTCGAGATTGTTAAGCAGGGTGTTCAACATCATTTCGTAAACTGCAATATTCCCATCGGCTTGCACCTGGGCCATCGTCAGCTTATACTCGAACACCCACTGCTCGAAGTCGGTTTTCTCATGTATCTTGCGGTCTACCTCGAACTCCTCAATCATGAAATCACCTGAACCCGCTTCCCAGTCCCAGGGTATTGTTCTTCTTGGTCAGCACTTCCAGCACCGCCTTGACATAGTTGGTCATCTGATAGGACCATAGGTTAGGGGATAGCTCCAGTTGCCCCTCACCGATGAACGGGCCTGGAGGTTCTCTTTGCATAAGGGCTGGGTACACCGTGTAATTGCTGGTGGTCAAGTCCCTGATGATGCGCTCCCTGACGGTCATCATTATGGCTCGGAAGATGGCATTGCGTTCATCTTGACCGCCATCGCTCACCATGATGCTCAGGAACCTTTCGCAAAGCAATTGCAGGAAGTCCTCGTCTGGGTCAGTCCTTGTCATGGCCATGTCTAAAACTCCTCCACATCGACCTTACCTTGTAGCTTATTAACAATAGACAAATGCCTGATATGCTGAATGTTATAATCATATAGGCAATGTCAACCAATACATTGTTCATTTCTGGCCCCCCTTCTTTTCTTTAAGCTGGATGAGCCTCTTTTCCTCCTCGATGTCCTGGGGCTGGAGCCATAGCATATTCCGGCGCATCTGGTCCTGCTGTATGTCGGGATTGACCAAGGAACCTTTGCTGACCTTCTTCAAGCCCTTGTCAAGCATACGGTTGTGTATGCCTTGATACCAGATGGAATTGAACTTCTCTTGCGGGTATCCGCCTTCATCGAGCCAATAGCAAATGGCCCCTTCCTCACTGTCCCGAAGGATTCTGGTGGCCGAGGCGTTCAACCTGAATCTTCCGTTCTTATAGAAGCGTGAGCCGTCAGGGTCGTTGATGTAGAACTTGTCGCAAGAGGACAATGGCTTGAGGCGATTTACCGGAGTCCAACGGCGGTGAACGAACAGGGTTATAATCTCAGGCTTTTCAACATTGAACCGCTTTCGGTATAGTCTGTCCCAGAAGCCGAAGCCTATGCTGGCGTAGATTCGTCCTTCATAGCTTTGGGGAAGGAACACCTTTCTGGCCCCGCCTATGATTTCCGTATCGTCATCAACATCGGAGTGGGCCATGAAGCGTGGCTCGGCATACTTGATGTCCAGGTCTTTGAAGGCCATGCGCCAGATGAGCTTATAGAATATGACGATGGCACTTATGACCACCAGGGCTATCATCACCAATATGATTACCGATGCGGTTTCTTTGGGATGGGTAACGACATAGACCAGCAATATGCCTATGTCATTGTAGGTGAAGAAGTCGATAATTTTGTTCAGGTTGAGAAGTAGGAAGGCGGGAATCCCTATGACGAGAAGCCAAGTCGGAATGCTCAACAGCAGGGAGATTAAACCTTCGGGGTCTTTCTCCATTGGTTTTCTTTTTTGCAATATCGCAGTATCGCTTACTTTCGGAGCCTCTTTCGGTTTCTCCATAGGTGAAACAATCTTGCGTTCCTTCGGCTTTCTTTGGAATAGTTTTGCAAGGCGAGAATTGTTTTGCAGTTTAGCATCGTTAGATTTTAAAGAAGGTGCAGATGACGGGTCATGGACAGCTTGAGGTTGACTATTGCCGTTAGACGATGACTCGACTGCTTGTGGTGGAACATATGAATGCTCACCGTCACCTGCATTTTGAGATGGCATTACTACTATTTCATCCTTTTCGATTTTGACTGGAGCCATCGTTTCAACTACGGTTTGCTCATTGGATGTCTTGGCCTCTTTAGGCAATATGCTCGGCGGTGCTTCTACAATTGGGTCAGGAGTACGGGCAATCATATCCTTGTGCTTCCGGCCCATGTGCATATTCATGCCCTTCTTGGTGACGACCGCATCACAGTAAGGGCATTTGTATCTCTTTTTTTCTGGCATCTTCAAACCTCAGGGTCGGTAACGACATCTTCCTGAACCACCTGGGGCGAGTCCTTCTTCTGCATGATGTCAGCAAGTGGGCGTTCTCTATGAGATGACGACACCAATGTTTCAAAGGCTATCTGTTCGGTTTCGTCCTGGAAGGATTGCAGATTGATTTTAAGCTCGATGAACTGGTTGATGAGATTGTCGTAATATTCTATGGTGTGGACCTGGCCTTCCTTGCTCAGTATGTGTTCCTTGCATATGATGGGGCGGAAGAAATAGTCCATCTTGGTTATGCCATTGCATCTAATCCATATGGTCTTGCCATTACCATAGTTGTCCACGAAATCCCACGGCACGATTATCCAACGCTTGGGGGAGAATATGCGTGAGGATGTCAACAGGCAAAGCACACGGGCATCAGCCTCGTCACCTTTGTAGCGTATGAACTTCCTGATGGCGGGATGATAGCTGTCACCAGTTATCCCAATCCACCTAACGCCCCTTATGCGATTGGTCTTGGCACTGGCAATGAAATCGGCATTGAGCCTTTCATATTGGTTCTTGGTAATCGCTTGGTTCGTTGGGCGATTTGATAGTAACTTCCAAATGATAACGCCCATGACAACAATTATGCCCAGGGCAATTATCAACATCATCGTGGTCTGGTCAATCATCTTATCACTTTACCTAATACTAATACTACTAATTAATTGTAGTTTCGCTATTTAGCATTAAAGCATTTTAGACTATGGCTATTTCTTACGCCATAGTATTTTATCCAATTCCGCCCCGAACCTTCGGCCTTGATTATAGACCTCGGTTGTCGCTTCGTGAACGCCACGCCAGACGGCGATGATGACGGCGGTCACAATGATGGCCAGTTGTAACATCACATACGCTTCCGAGATAGCACTAACCATATTTACTGTCCTCCAATTCCTCTTTGTCCATGTCCTCTTGGTTATGCTTCACAATGCCTATCACTATCATAGCTAAGAAGTACCAAACCACGATGATGAAGAACACATACCACATCGATTCATTGAAGATGGTCGATGCGGGGTCGGCCACTGAATCATCGAACAGATATTCTATCACGGAGAAGATGGGCATCAACAAGGCAATGAACATGATTATCTTCATCAGGGCCAGGATTAGAACCCAACGATTAGCCTTGCTCTCGTTGAGCGTCTTATCCATCTTGCTTCTGGCCCTAACATAAATGTCCACTACCCAGTCCTTAATCCATCCGAAGGCCAGCAATATCAATAGCCAGGGAATGATGTAGAAGAAGAACAGGCCGAAGTATGTGACAATATCTCCAATGCTCATTCAATCATCCTCCTTAGAATGGGACCACCGCCCCGATTATACTCACGGCCATGATTAGTGCTGATATGAGCAATGATATGATTCCCCATACAAGGTTCCATCCAGAACGGAATGCCTTGGTGAAGTCCCGCACATGGCCAGTCTTTGTGTAAGCAAGCAACGCTGAGTTGATGCTTATCACGCCGAAGATGTTAATCATGTAAACTATAACGATTGTCAACGAATAGATTGTCCGCACCGTCCAATAGGCCAGCCATTCAAAGGCATCGATGGCTATTTGGATAATGTCCCATATCCATGCGCCGATGGCCAGTATGGTATCCCAAAGCCAAGCCGATGTTCCTTCGCCAAAGATGAAGTCGATGACATGGCTGATGACGAAGCTATACATCGTTATGACCGCATCAATGAACTTCCTTACGGCAAACTCCAATGCCTTGGCGAGTAGCTCGAATATGCTTTGTACGGTAAGCTCCTCGGAGTTACCATCCTCATCTTGGATATAGGCTTGGTAGCGATGGATGGCCTCGGCAATCTCATTGGGGGATGAGGGCGTTTCTATTGGGACTACAATCAGACTGAACGATGTGGCATTCCAATAGGTATTCGATTGACCGAAGTAGCCATAGGGAATGAAGTACGCCCTGTCGTAAATGTAATAGGCAACATCGTTGCCATTTACGAATGACACATAGGAGTCAGTGAACCCTGGATTCGATGTAGCATTCTCGCCGGAATACTGATAGGCCCATAGCTTGAATGTCTGGGCATAAAGTATGGGGCATCTGAAATTGATACGGGCATGGTCCAAGTATTCCTCATCGTGCGAAGCTATGTTCCAGTCATAGATTAGGAAGGAATATGTGGAGTTGATTACCTTGTATGAAGTGATGGTATCCATCAGGTCTGAATCATCACTGCTGGAATAGAGGCTGATGGTGAATGTTATGTTGGTATCACCAGCTTCCAGGGTTTCATCGTAAAGGATTGGGATGACCATTTCAAAATAGGTCTTGTCGATTTCTGTTCTGAATGGTATGCTGGTATTGAGATTGTAGTATACCGTCCCTGGGCCTGCAATGTCATAGTCATCAGTACCAACGCCGAGTCCGGTTATACCATTGGATATTCCATAGACCATTATCATGCTCATGTCGAAATCGAACTGCATGAAGTCGTTGGTCCCATTGACATATAGCCAAGCGTTGTACCTATCATCAGCGCAGAAGTCCTCCTGGGAAACGGCCAACTGTATCTCCCCTGCCTTCTCACCGTCAGGATATACCAAATCGAATTGCAGATAATAATTCTCATTGGGGAACAAGGCGGACATTACCTTGACCCAGGTACTATTCCAATATTGGTTGTTAAAAAAATCATAGTCCACCGAATGCTGAATGACCATTTCCTCATAGCCGTATGGGATGGGGTCGTTCTTGGTCAGCGTCCTATCGGCATTCTTGTCATAGGTATAATTGTAGACCGCTTGCAATTGGTCGGTGGCAAAGGTAGTATCGCCAACACCAGTCATGGTGGCATTGAAGTTAACAGGGTCAAGGACACGGTATATCCGCAAGGTTATGGCCACATCATCCGTCAGGTTAAAGACCGGAAGGCGCACCCAAAACTCCGAAACACCATCGATGATTGTGGATGGCTCCAGGCGAATGAACTCGGCAACTGATATGTCCCTGTTGGTGAAGTTTGATTTCAATAATATCGGAGCATAATATGGATAGACCATTATCCCACTCACATCTGGATTGTCATCCATGAATGGTTTGATGGTCTGATTGTAATTGTTCTTCCATTCCTCAGATGTGTTGGCAATGTTCATCAGGTCGGTGTAATTGAAGCCGTCACCTGGGAGGATGCTGACCTCCTCATCGACATTCACCACCTTGCCTGAACGGGAGTTACCGCCTTCCAGGTCATAGGCTTGCACGGCGGGGGCGAATATGTTTATGATGAGCAGGGCGATGAGCGCAAAGGCCATCAGCTTGAATGTCCTCATTCCTTTTCCTCCTTTACTTTAGATTTGAATACGGTAGTATACGCATCGGGATGATTGGCTTTAACATATTCCTTGAACTCTTTTTTGTCATTGCGGTTCATATTGGCGTAATCATCCTTGACGGATTCCAATTCCCCATTGTAATCGCTTCGGGGAGCCTTGTCCTTCTTCTGCTGGTCAATCCATTCTATATTGCTGGTTGCGGAAGAATGCCTTTCATTGATTGATTGCTTTGGGGTCACGGTCTTTTGTTTTGCAGTTTCGGCCTTGGGCTTCTCAGCATTTTTCTTTTTCAGTTTGGCCATCTGTTTATTGTCTTTGTCAATCTTCTTTTCCGTGGGAGTCTTTGGCGGGTTCTTCTTCTGCTTCCGCACGATGCCAGCCATCTTGCTCAATTCTGATTCATTGGCGTTCTTGATGAATGTTTCAGATATGCCATTGGACCGAAGATACTTGGCATCAGCACTATCCGCCTTTTCTTTTTCAAACTCAGCCATGAGCTTCTTCTGATTGGCACGGGCTTGCGTTTCATTTACGGCGGAATAACCTTTCTCATGGTGCTTGGCCCGATAGTCATCGATGAGCTTTAGGTCAGCGTTGGTGGCTGTTCCATCATTAGCTTTCTTCCTGGCTTTGTCATAGGCTTCAAGCTCGGTATCCCGTTCCTCCTTTGGTAAAGGGGCTGGCGGTTGCTCGGCTTTCTTTATCCCTTCGGCTTTGGCCTGCTCCATATCAATTCTTTTCTGGTCGGGGAATCCGTAATACTTTGTATCTTCCGGTTTGATTTGATAGTCTTTCTCAATCTGTTCCTTCTTGGCCTCGGCCTCGTCATATCTCTTTTCAGCCTCGGCCTTCTTCTTAGCGGACTTGGTTTTTATGATGATGTCATTGGCCTTGTTTCGTTCTTCTTCGGCCTTGATATATTCAGGGTCATTGCGAGCCTTATGATATTGTTCAATGCTCTCCATACTTCTGACCTTATGAGTGGTCATTTCTATTTTTCTGACCTCATCCATTTCAGCATCCTTTTCGGCCTCGGTCTTTTCAGTTTCTTGCTTGACTTCCCTGGCTTCCTTTTCCTTCTGGACCTTTAGGGCCAAGGCATCCTTATCCTTCTGATGCTCCAAGATGATGGCCTCATCCCGCCTGTTGCGCTCCTCCGCTTCAAGCTGTTCGAGCTTCTTGTTGGCTTTGAGAATGGCCTTGTTCTCGGCCTCGGTATCCTTCTTCAACTGCTCGTCCTCTTTGCGGTCGGCCTGTTGCTTCTCCCTGTTGATGCGGTCCTGTTCGATTTGCTCCTTTTGCTTCATCTGGCCGACCCTAAGATTAGCTTCGCTGACGGCCTTGTTCTCCTTGGCCAGCCATTGCGTTTGCTCTTGGTCCTCCTTCTTTTGCGTTATCTCCTTGAATTTGATTTCCTTCTGGAGCGTTTCGGCCTCCTTCTGCTTGGCCACCTTCTCCGCATACTGCTCACGCCTCTTGGCCTTCTGCTCCTCCTCGGTGGTGGACGATACTTCGGGAAGCAAGGGAGTTTCCGTATGTGGGACGATGATAGGCTCCACCTTGGCCTTGGCTGGCTCGGCCCCGTACTCCTTAGGCTTTATGTCCGTGGAGATAGGCTTGTGCTTGGGCCTCTCCATTGGTTCGGCCTCGGTCATATCGACCATACCCCCCCGGTTCCTTCTGGCCTGTTCTAACTTCCACCTGTAATTGTCCATACGGCCTTGCTCATCATCGTTGGTGGATGTGCGCCATGCCTCGAACTGCTTGCGTGATTCGGTCTTGCCTTTGACCGATGATTGAATCTTGGTGGCCTTGGGCCTATCGGCGGTCAGGCTGTCGAGATAGGATGGTTCCTTCTCCTGAGCTACCACGGCGAGCTTCTTGGTTTCGCTCTTTTGCTCTTTTGCAGTTTCGTTGATTGGTTCCTGCTTCGCTTCCTTCTTCTCCTCGGCCTTGACTACCTCAGTATCCTTGGTCACGGTCTTGGCCGATGCGGTGCTGGCCAGGGCGTGTTCGCTTACGGATTGCTGGTTCCTATCGCCCCTGGTTTGTGCGCTCCTTTGGCGGTTCCATTCCTTGACCTCACGCTTGTAGCCTGTCGCTGACGCACGGCCATAGCTACGGGCAGACCTTTCATATGTCTTATCTACCTGGCCCTGGGTCATGCCATCCTTCTTCATGCGCTTGAACAAGGGCTTGGTGATGCTTCTCTTGACCGATGATTTCAATTGCTTTAGCTTGCGCCTCTCCTTCCTGGCCCTGGGCATATGTCCGGTCTGGAACATCTGCCCAGC
>Ga0247841_10002509_pt1 | contig 36448 bp, 40 predicted proteins | sample LaCruzMarch2015__2_FD_192410 | JGI IMG/M metagenome (GOLD analysis project Ga0247841, IMG submission 192410) | Freshwater microbial communities from meromictic Lake La Cruz, Castile-La Mancha, Spain - LaCruzMarch2015_18m | ecosystem: Environmental > Aquatic > Freshwater > Lake | place: Spain... | reverse complement strand
GTTAGAACATTATTCAAAAAATAAAATTATTGTGGCTCTCGGAGAAATGTTACGGGTTACAAAAAGGGGTGGAATTGTAGCTATTGGATTTCCTAACCCCAATTCATTGACATTTAAAAAAGCTAAATTTTTAGGAGATAAAAGATTTTATTTTTTGACAAAATATTTGAAGGGATATAGGAATGACACAGAAATTGAGTATTTTCCTAAACAAATAATTAAAATAATGCAAAAAGCATACACAAAAAAGAAACTTAGATTTTCTATTATATATGGGGGTAATATCACTTTAGTTGATACCTCAAAATTTATTATTAATATGTTGAAACTATTAGAAAGATTGTTTTTAAAAAACAAGTTTATATTTTTTGTAAAAATTGAAAAATTATAAAAGATTACAAATAAAGTAATGAAACTCAAAGAGACCACAGATATCGTCGATTGTCATTCTCATTTTTTTCCAAATGCTTTCGGGCCTGATTCAGATCCATCTGTTTATCTAAGAGAAACAGAAAAAATAGGCGTATTTAAATCCATTATCTCGGCGAGTCCAACACCACGCCAGGAATATAATGGAAAAACATATTTTCCCTGTATTTGGAGGTGGAGTGATAGAGACAATCGATTTAAATATTTTTCGATTATAAAAAATAGTGTTGGAAATATTATTTCTGAGGTACCTGCACCAACAAATCCGTTTCATGAGGTTAATCAAAAATTACTTCAATATATTAGAGGAACTAATGACGGTTCAAAAGAAATATTTATGGCTTATCTTTATCACCCGATATTAGATACTTCGGATGAACTCGAATCTTTTTTAAAAGAACCGTTAGTTAAGGCTTTAAAAATTCACGGAGTCAGCACGGCAACTACTACACAGGATATACCAAAATATATGGTAGAACTGGTAAAAAGATATAATAAACCCATAATCGCTCATACTGACTACTCATCAACTGTTAATACACCAATCAATAGACTTTATAGAAGGAATAATTCTCTGGATTGGATAAATTGGTCACTAAGAAACAATGTTCCTTTGCTTGTAACCCACGGGGCCAGACTTTCTGAAAGTGCTATAAAAGTTATAAATTCCAGCGATAACATAATTCTTGGCTGTTCCCCTGATTTGATGTTGAAAGAGGAAACCGAGCGTCTTGAAACCTTAACGGATGCATCTATTTTTGATTTTATTGTACCTAGAATTAACCCTAAAAAATTAGTTTATGATATTGATTTTGGCTGGAATGTTTTCAGACGTAATCAATGGCAAGATAATGATTGGAGCAGTTCAAAACGTCTTGAAGAAACATTATTTCGTTATAATGCAAAGAATCTGATTTCTATAGTATTAAGAGAAAATGCAATTAGATTCTTCCGTTTAGACAAATAATTTTGATATTTTTAGATTAATCCGTTCCACTCATTAATAAATTCTTTACAAAAATTTTTAACATAGTCATATCTGTGTTTAGCCATTTTTTTTCCTGTCGGGGTATGAAATTGTTCGGGTTTCATTTTATCGGTTGAAATTTTATAGAGAATATAATGAATTGCCGATTTATTTTTGTCCCCTTTCATATTTATCTTATCCTCATTAACGAAAATAGGTTTTTGGTACATTTTTGACTGAAAACTACTAGCTATGACTCTAGCAACGTCAATTGCCCCAAGTGCATCTAAATAATCGGCATCTTGTAAAATTTTAGCCTCCAGTGTTTCTGTTTCTAATTGCTGACTTTTTCGGTGGACTTTTATCGCGTGACAAACAGCACTAATTTTATTTTTATTAAAACCAACATCCAATAAGATTTTTTTGGCAATTTTAGCACCGCTGACTGCATGGTCTTTGACCTTGTTGGTTTGCTCCAAAAGTCTAGCAATATCGAATAATAAAGCCGATGCCTCAATGATTTCAACATCACCCCCTTCTATCTTGACTATTTTTAAGGCTAAATTTCTGACCCTTAAAAAGTGGTATCTATTGTGTGACCAATCTTTTTGGTCAAGTTGATTTATAAGTTTTTGATAACGAGGATGCTTGAGTAATTTTTCAAAAAGATTAGTTTTTATATATTTATATAAACCTATATTAATAATAATAACATGTGATTAACAATGAAAAAATACCATAACACCTAACTATTTTTGACAATTTGAAATAAAAGGATAAAATACGAGCATATCATTATAATTAGTATATGCTAAGTCTAGAATATATTAGAGAAAATTTCGTAACAGCTCAACAAAAACTTAGACGGAAAGGCTTTGAATTACCGGAGGAATTGCTTGATTTAAACGCCAGGAGGATAGATTTAATTGGACAAACAAACCTTCAGAGAGAAAGGTGTAACATAATTTCTGGCAGTATCGGACGGGCAAGAGGGGGTAATCAATTAAGTGATCAAGAATTGACGGCTTTAAAAGATGAGGGAAAAGAGAGAAAAGGAGTAATAAACGCCAATGTAATTGAGGAAACGGAAATTCAAAAAAAGCTGAATACCATTATGTTGGGTATACCTAATTTTCCAGCAGACCACGCACCGGATGGAAAAAGCGATGCAGACAATGTAGTTCAAAAACAATGGGGAAAAAAGCCAGAATTTGATTTTGTTTTTAAGGATCATGTCGATTTGGGAAATAGTTTAGGTATATTAGATTTCGACCGAGCTGGAAAAATTTCCGGTTCCAGATTTGTAATCCTTAAGGGAGCAGGTTCAATTCTTCAAAGATCTCTGATTTCCTTTATGTTGGACCTTCATAAAGCAAAAGGTTATGAGGAGTTGACTGTACCCTACTTGGTTTCAAGAGAAACTATGACAGGAACCGGCCAATTGCCAAAATTTGAATTCGATCTATTTAAGACTGAAGTTGGCGGAAAAGAATTGTTTTTAATCCCGACAGCAGAAGTACCAGTAACAAGTTACCACTCCCAGGAAACCCTCTCGGAGAATGAACTTCCTATAAGGTATTCATGTTACAGTGAAAGCTATAGAGCTGAAGCGGGAAGCACCGGAAGAGATACCCGGGGCATGTTAAGACAACATCAATTCCCAAAAATTGAATTGGTTCATTTGACAAAACCGGAAGATTCATGGCAAGAGTTAGAAACATTAAGGATTAATGCTGAGGATGTTCTACAGAAATTAGGCTTGCATTATCAAGTTGTTAGTCTTTGTACTGCGGATTTGGGTTTTTCAGCTAGTTATACTTATGATCTTGAGGTGTGGATTCCTGGACAGCAAAAGTATAGGGAAATTTCTAGTTGTTCAAATTGTGGAGATTTTCAAGCAAGAAGAATGAACACTAAATTTAAAAGGGAGAGCGCAAATAAAAAAGACTATATACATACTTTAAACGGATCGGGTTTGGCTGTTGGAAGATCGATTATTGCCATATTGGAACAATGTCAAAGAAAAGACGGTTCAGTAGTTATCCCTGAAGCATTACAACCATATACTAAATTTAAGGTTATTCTTCCTGGTGGCAAGACAGCTTAATTAGATAGACACGATTTTACTTTACGGTTCGTAGGCAAATATAACTGTTTTTAGCCTAAAATTCCATTTTTATTGTTTTATCTGAGAAGTTGATAGTCGCTTTTTTACCAACAGGTAGGCAAATTTGAGGAGCAGTGTGACCAATGTCCAAGTTTTGGATAATAGGGATGTCTTGATTATATTTTCGAACAATTTCTAAGACCATATCTCTTTGGCCTTTTTTATGTTCTTCTTTTTGGTCGTCAGAGTTTTGTTTATCAAATTCCCAGGCTTTGGGCCGACCAACTAATAAGCCTTTGATATTTTTCAAAATCCCCCGTTCACCTAGGGCGCGTAGAATTCGACGAAAGTAAGAATGGTTGGGAATTTCTTCAGAGGTTTCTAAAAATAGAATAATGTCTTTGAAATCTTTGAGACTAGGAATAGTGGTGCCGTGTCGCAATAATTCGTCGACCGATTCGGCACAGCCACCCCAGGTAATACCTTCCGCACTATTTTGGCCATCCCAATACCAACCATCATTATTTTGATATCTTCTTTTTTGATTTAAAGTGGAGGGGTCATTCCAATTTAAACCAATGTCATTAAAGATAGGGCTGGAATCTAAATTAAATAAATCATGGTCAAAAAAAGCGTGTTTTAAATATTTGATAGTAAATTTATCCATCTCATATTGCATGGCAAACTCAGTAAATAAGTGGCCACCATAAAATGAGGGTATTCCACAAAGCCAAAGAAAATTAATAAAATGAGTGTTGTCGCTATATCCAAAAAATGGTTTGGGGTTATTAATAAAAGGTTTCTGAGGTAGATTTTTGACATAAGTGATTTGGTCGTCACCCCCAATTGAAGCAATGACGGCTTTAATGTCTTTGTTTTCAAAAGCATTGATCAAATCTTTGGATCTTTCCTCACCGGTAGCACCAATTTTTTTAGTGGTCGGAAATTCTACCGGTTCCAGTCCAAAAATATCCTGAAGTCGTTGACAACCCAACTCATAGACATGAGGCCACTTACCCGGAGCAGCAAAAGAAGGAGATAAAATAGCCACTTTATCGCCTTTTTGAAGTTTTGGAAGTGTCACAAAATTCATAAATACATTTTATCACTTGATTTTTACAGATTAACTTGAGATAGGATGTGAAATCAAAAAAACATTTGGTAGTTGCAATACGATTCGCTAGGTTAGGACTTATAAATTTGACCTGTAAACTTCAAAACTATTGCTTTCCAAACCAGCTTCAACAGCATTTTTCAAATGTTTGTTTCTTGTTTGTAGCTCGGCATTGAGCATTGCTTGGGTCTCCTCACTACGACGAGGTGGTGCAAAGCCTCCAGTGTCAGGTAAGCGTCCAAGTGCAAATTCATTTAAAAAAGCACGAATACTTGAATCTATAATTATTCTTAATTTTGGTTTTAAAATTTCCATGTCAAAACAATTAATAATTTGTCGAATGATATCATTTTTTGCTGTTTTTTTACAAGCTTATTTCATCGATTGTACTATTAAGCGGAAGGGGGGGGAGTCGAACCCCCATGCCCCTTACGGGACGCGGGTTTAGCAAACCCGTGCCTTACCATTCGGCGCACCCTTCCAATGTAAAGTTTTATTAAAGCTTTATCTTGCTATTTTACCATCAAAAGGGCGATAAATTATGCCCAACTGAGTAGCTTTTGACGGCCAAATGCTTTATCATATTTTTAATGGACGAGAAAAAAATACCTGAAAATGAAGTGAACGATTTAAATGAGGAAAAGGTACTTTTTGAATGGGAAGCACCGGAGAGAGCTTATCAAAAGAAAGACAAGGATTTTTGGGTGACAGCGGTGGCTATTTTAATTTTAGTGTCAGTGATTTTGATTTTTATTAAAGAATTCTTTTTAATAATGGCTTTGATCTCAGTATTATTTTTGTATTATGCTATGTCGGCGGTACCACCGGGAGTAATAAAAAATAAATTGACAAATCGTGGCTTGTATTTTGGGGAACTGAGATATGAATGGGGTATTTTGAAAAAATTTTGGTTTAAAAATAGTCTTTCTAATCAAACAATAAATTTTGAAACTGATTTGCGATTTCCCAGAATGGTTTCCTTGGTAATAGATCCAAAAAATCAAGAAGAATTAAAAAAGATAGTGGTTAAAAGAATTCCCCTTTTAGAAGATTCCCCGACTTTTGTGGACAGATTGACGAAGTGGTTTGCAGAAAGGTTGCCATTGGAAGATCGTGAGAAGGACAAAAAAGGGTAATTAAGGTATAATTCACCAGCTTGCGCCCATAGTTTAACGGATAGAATAGCGGTTTGCGGAACCGTTGATCTGAGTTCGATTCTCAGTAGGCGCACATAATTTGGAGGGTTGGCCGAGTGGTTTATGGCGCTCGCTTCGAAAGCGTGTGGGCGAAAGCCCGCAGAGGTTCAAATCCTCTACCCTCCGCAAACGAAATTCACTTACTTTGTGACTAAACGTTTTTAACATATAGTCTGAGTCCAGGACAGGGAGCAACATTATATCGAAGGCTATTAATAAACTATTTTTTTAGTCTCTCTAATTCATTTTTAAGTTCTACCATTTTCATTTCCCTATTTATCATCAGTTTATTCATTTTCTCCAACTCGTCAACCTTTTCTATCAGTTTATTTTCAGCTATTTTTCGGTCGGTCACATCATGTATCAAACCAACTAGATACTTTTTCCTGTCATTTTCAATAAAACGTGTTTTCTTTGTGTTTATTGTCAAGATTTTTCCATTCTCTCCCGTCAATGGTTCTTCACTTAGATCCTCCTCACCTGTTTTAAGTACTTTTCTGTCAACTTCTAAAAAATGGTCCATCTGATCTTTTGGTAATGACTCCCCTAAAGTTTTTCCGATTATATCTTCCCTTTTCATTCCCAGCATTTTGCACAAAGCATCATTTACTAAAACAAAGACTGAGTTGCTATCTTTAACAAAAATTGGGTCGCCAATAGCGTTTATTATTTGATTTATATCCATAGATACTCTCAGTGTAAACTAATTATCACCCATCATCAATCGCAACTTCCCGTCGATGGACAACAGGGAAACTTTTAGTAGATCAAATAGTTCTAAAATCATTCCACTCTTCGAGCCAATGAGATAAAAGACTTTTCCACTGTATAATCCTTTATGATTAAAGCGGGTATTTTTGACGTTGGTGGTGTATTGCATAAATCATCAGGCACATATATCTTTCAAGATATCATACAGACCTTCGAGATTAACGAGAAAGTATTTAAAAAAGCTTGGTATGAAATTATTGACAAATTAGGAAAAGGAGAAATCACCGAGAAAGAATTTTGGCGAATTTTCATGGAAAAAACTAAAAGCAGCAAACCTTTACCTAAGAGGTCCCCCTTATTAAGAGAATTTATTAAACATTACGATCGTAATAATGACGTAATTAATCTTGTGAAAAGAATAAAAAATAATGGTTACCAAGTTGCCGTATTATCCAATTCGATAAAACCACATGCAGATTACCAATACAAAATAGGCATTTATCAAAATTTCGATGTTGTTGTCTTATCTCATGAAGTGGGTATGCAAAAACCGGATCCTGAAATTTATAAATATTTACTTCGGAAACTTCAACTCGAACCAAATGAGACATTTTTTGTTGACGATGATGTTAACAATGTAGAAACGGCAGCTCAATTGGGAATGTATGGTATCCATTTTCAGAATATAAAACAACTTGAATCCGAATTAATAGCACTGGGAGTAAAAATTTGAATAACAGGTTCTATAATCGTTCCGTTCGCTTGATAAATAAGTTCCAACATCGTCCCATACCCTCCGCACCCGTTTTTGTCATGTTAAAATTTGTTTGTGATTAAAGCTGTAATTCTTGATTTTGGCAATGTGATCTGTAGTTTTACCAATGATCATTTTCTAAACAAATTGAGTGCTATAAATGGTAAACAAAAATCGGAAAATTTAAAATTAATTTATAAAATTTCAGGATTACCAAAAAAATATGAAACTGGTCTAATCTCCTCTGATGAATTTTTTGAAAGTCTGTCCAAGCTTTGTGATTTAAACATTTCTTATGAGGAACTTAGAAAAATTTATACCGATGATAAATTCACCCCAATTCCGGGAATGGCCGAAATTATTAAATCTTTGAAATCAAATTATAAATTGGCCTTATTGTCTAATACTAGTGAATGGGACACTGAGTATGGTATTAATCTTATTCCAGAAATAAAACTTCTTGATACTATAACTTTGTCTTACGAAGTAAAAGCTATGAAACCTAGTCCTGAAATTTATTATGATGCTTTAACAAAATTAAATTTATCTCCCCAAGAATGCATCTATACCGATGACATTTTGGACTATGTTAAAGCTGCTCAAAATATTGGAATTAATGGTATTCAATTTACTAATCCTGAAAATTTTAAATCTTCTTTAAATAAATTTGGCGTGGAAATTAAATAGGTTCAAATATGATTAGCGAAAATACTGAAATTTATAACGTCATGATTGAAAAGATTGCTAATCTTACTCATGAAAAATTTCGAAAAATATATCAAGAAGTAAACAATGGTACTAGGGTAAAAATCACTAAAGATGAGGCTTGGATAAAACAATATAGTACTGATCAAGCAGATTTAGCCAAACTTAATTATTTTGGATTACCAAGCGACTGGCAAAAGGAAAGATGGTTTGGTGCAAAAATGGCATTGGATGTACTTTTAGAAACCGTGAAAAGTGGAAAACTTCTTAATGAAGAATTTATTGAACGGGCATCAGATATGGTTCACCAAGAATGGTTAGACCGAAATTTTAACAGAGCAGAAAATGAACATAAACTTTCTTATAAGGAGCTTTCTGAAGAGGCAAAGGAAAAAGACCGCATTTTTGTTCGTTCAGCGATAGAAATTTTTGAGACTAAATAAATTCCAACGTACCCAAGCGAAATAAGATAGTTATGAATAGGTGTATAGGTTCTGGCTATGCAAAAAAATATTACCGCCAGAATAATCGAGATGAGTAACAGTAAAAATTTCGGATATTTTATAATAGGTCAATTATACCGTTATTATTTTTTGGGTCGTTTCAATATAAAAAGAGAGTGGCAACACTTTAGATTAATTTCCTTTTTGGAAAAATAAAAAACTAAGGTAGCGATAAAGGTAAGGGCGGCAAAAATGAGACTACCAACAGTCACTTTAGTGAAATAGGGTAAGGTGCGATAAAACCAGCGCATACAATCATTGTAAGAAAAGTGTTGGCAAGTTGTATCAAATTCCTTGTAAGTATAGGGGGAAATTTTCCAGTAAGCCAAGGCAGCTAATGCAAGCCAGGAAAGAAAAATAACTAATCCGGCTATTAAAACATCTTTTCGGGAAAAAGTAGGGGAAGATTTTTTTATTTTTTTCATAAAACAATTATAGACTATTAAGTTTTTAAAATCAGTCAAAAAAGAAAAATATAGGGTAAAATAGGGCATGAAAATAGAAGGTGGGAGAAGCGTTGTTAAGGGAACAATGGAAGTTGTTTGGTGTGGTACTTGCAGAGTTCCGATCGCTACTAATACTTACGGGCCAAATAGTTTGGCGTTAATCGAAAGTGCAATCGAAAATCATATTTTCAGATCAACACGGAGACACGAAATTTTGTCAATTTCGCTGAAAGATGGCGAGGCAAAACCTTATCAAGGTTATAGAAAATCGCTACCTGAACAATAAAAAAGAAATAATTATTGAGGTAAAATAGAATATGAAAACAAAAACAACAAAAAAAGAACAAGATAGTTTTACAGTTAACGGCGAGGAATTGTTGAAAAAGATAAAAGAGTTGATCAGAGAAGGTAATGTCCGGGAAATATCAATTGAGAACAAAGAAGGAAAGGTAATTATGGTCTTACCCTTAACGTTGGGGGTGATTGGAGCGGCGTTACTTCCCCCACTGGCGGCAGTGGGAGCCATAGCGGCACTATTGACTGAATGTACGATTAGGGTGAAGAGAAATAAATGAGGGGGCGAGGCCCGTCTTCGTCAGGGACTACGACGAGGCGAAGCAGAATTCGAAAAGTAATCGAACAGAGACAGGAAGGAATAATTGTTTTGGAAAATATTGCCGATCCGCATAATGCGGCAGCAGTGTGGCGAACGGCAGAAGCCTTTGGTTTTCAAAAAATTTATTTAGCTTATTCAAAAGAGAAAATAATTAATCCTAAAAAAATCGGTAAGGCTAGTTCGAGTAGTGCCAATAAATGGTTGAGTTTTAAAATATTTAAAAATATTGACGAGTGCTACGAGAAACTTCGAAAAGATGGATATAAAATTTATGCGACCGTATTAGATGAAACAGCAAGAAAGATTCGAGATTCTAGATTCGAAAATAAAAAAATAGCGATAGTGCTGGGAAATGAACATCGGGGATTGTCAAATGAAGCCATAAAAGGGGCTGATGAAAAAATATATATTCCCATGAAAGGAATGGTACAAAGTTTAAATATTTCCGTAACTGCGGCGATATTGATTTATGAGGTGGATAGACAGAGGAATCACCCCCCGACCCCCTCTTTGAATAAAGAGGGGGAGAAAATAATTAAAGTTAATTACAGGCTTGATGTGGAAGAAAGAAAAAAATTGGAAGAGGAATTTTCGTGGAAAAAATAAAAGTTTATAATGAATTAATATGGCAGTTAAAAAAATAGGTGAAAAATATTTTTGTATGATTTGCGGTAACGAAGTGACAGTAATTAAAGTGGGTGGCGGAACTTTGGTCTGTTGTGGTAAAGAGATGGTGCTTGGGGCTGAGTAGAGTAAAATAGGGGGATGAAATGGAATCTTGACGACATATTGCCCCTAAATAAATTTGATGATTTGTATCGGGAAGTAGAGGGTGAAATCAAGACCTTGGAAAAATGGGTAGAAAAATTAAAGCCGGAAATGAGTCAGAAAGAATTTGGAGAGATGTTGCAATTTGATGAGAAAATGGGGGTAAAATTGGCCAAATTGGGGTATCTGCCCCATTTGATGGAAGCAGTAAATCAAAAAGACCAGAGAGCAAAATTGCTAAAAAGTCGAATGGAAAATTTGGGTCTAAGGGTAAGTGAGGTAGGTATAAAAATTGGTTTGTGGATTCAGGGAAAAAGAGAACCGATTTTAGATGATAAAAATGCCAAAAGATTATTTGGCACGATTTCCGATTTGGAATATGGCTTAAAGAGAAGCCGGGAAGGGGCAAAATTTACCCTCAATGAAAGAGAGGAGCAAATTATTAACCATAAAGATGTTAACGGAGTGGGAGTGCTGGGGGACCTAAGAGAAATGATGGAAACTGAATTTGAATATGATGTAAAAATAGGCAAAAAAATCAAAAAAATTAAATCACAGTCGGAATTACTGGCTTTGGTTTACAGTTCAAAAGCTAAAATCAGAGAAGCGGCTTATAAGGCTTTATTAAAAAAACAGAAAGAAAATTTGGATAAGTTTTTTGCCATATATCAGGGGATTGCCAAAGATTGGGGATATGAAACAAAGTTGAGAGGACACAAATCCCCCATCGGAGTCAGAAATTGGGGAAACCATGTGCCGGATGAGGCGGTAGAAAGTTTATTGGCAGTGTGCAGTAAAAATGTGGGTATTTTTCAGAGATATTTTAAATGGAAAGCAAAAGAATTGGGAATGAAAAAGTTACGACGTTTTGATATTTATGCACCACTACAAAACAAAGATAGAAGAATTGATTTTGAAGAGGCAAAAAAAATAATATTGACCGCTTTGAAAGAATTTTCCCCTAATTTTTCTCAAAAAGCCAAAAAAATAATTGAAGAAAAACACATTGATGTAATGCCGGGAAAAAATAAAAGAGGTGGAGCATTTTGCGCTACAGTGGCGCCAGGAATTACACCTTATATCTTGTTAAATTTTACGGGAAAATCGAGAGACATTAGTACTTTGGCCCATGAATTGGGACACGGAATCCACTCGCTTTATGCCGATAAACATTATCCATCGAGTCAACAGGCAAATTTGCCATTGGCGGAAACAGCTTCAACCCTAGCGGAATTGATTTTGTTTGAAAAGATGATGGACAAAGAAAGGGATAAAGAGGTTAAAAAAGCTTGGCTTTCAGATAAAATAGCGGATGCCTATGCTACAATTTGCCGACAAAATTATTTTATTAAATTTGAAATCAAAGCCCACGAGGCGATTGATAAAGGCTTAACCGCCGACGACTTGTCAAAACTGTACCTTGAAAGCCTAAGAGAGCAATTTGGAAAAAGTGTCTCGATTGATCCCTTGTTTAAATATGAATGGAGCTATATTTCCCATATTTTTGAAAGCCCCTTTTATTGTTATGCCTATAATTTTGGGGAATTGGTATCTTATGCCATATGGGCGAATTATAAAAAAGAGCCTAAAAAATGGGTAAAAATAATAGAAAAGATATTAGAAACAGGTGGCAGTCAGGACCCACAGATAATTTTACAAAAGGCTAAGATAGATATTTGTTCGTCAAAGTTTTGGCAAGACAGCTTTAGCACAATTAGTATCTGGGAAGAAAAATTGGAAAAATTGTGATAAAATTATTACATACGTAGTAGTAAAAAATATGAAAGAAGAAACAAAGAAAAAACTAGTAGAATTTTTTAGCAAATTCCCGCTAAAGAAGTTTAAAAAGGGTCAGGTTTTATTTGAACCAAATGACGATTTTGGTGGAGTTTACTTTGTAAAGAGTGGTTATTTGAGGGTCTATGATGTGAATAAAGAAGGTAAGGAAAGCGGCATTCAATTATTTAAACCACTATACTTTTTATCCCTAGTTAGCGCTAAAACAGGAATTAAGAACCGTCATTTTATCGAAACAATGACTCCGGTAGAGGCGTGGTTGGTACCGAAAGAAGATTTTGGGAAATATATGGAAGGGAACCCAAAATTATATAACGAAGTCTGTAGTGCCTTTATGGAGAAATTTTTGGACATGACTTCCTATATGTCTCAGCTAATTTCCGGTGATGCTTACACTAAAGTAGCCGGTTTAATATATTCGTTGGCCGGAGAATTTGGAGTGACAAAAAACAAAGAGGTAACCATTAAATTTAAAATTACTCATAAATTAATTGCTACTTTGACCGGATTGACCAGAGAAACAGTCACTCTACAAATGTTGAAATTGGAAAAAGATGGTTTGATTGACAATGATCGAAGACAAATTGTGGTTTTGGACATGAAGGCTCTGAAAAAAGCTTTGGGGTACGAATAAAAGGAAGGATAGGCGTATAATTGTGATGTGAACTATTCGAGAAACATCAAAATATTAACTTGGCAGGGGTTTTTAATTGGCTTCAGCTTGTGGTCACCGATTGCGGCGATATATTTTTCAAAAGTATCCGGTTCGTATATTTTAGGTTTGAGTATTTTTTCAATCGCTAATGTAAGTGGAGCCGTATTTGAAATTCCGACAGGAATATTTTCGGACTTAATTGGCCGAAAATATACGACAATATTGGGAGGATTTTTTTATACACTGTCAGGAATATTTTATGCTATCGGAATAGACTACTGGTGGTTAGTGGCCGGAGCAATAATGGGAGGACTGGGAAGGTCATTTTATAGTGGCAACAATGATGCCTTGCTTTATGACAGTTTAAATAAATCTAATCGAAAGGAAGAATTGGAGAAATTTATGGGACATATTGGTTCAGCTGAGCAATGGGCACTGGGAATTGCCGCACTTTTAGGAGGAATATTGGCGGCAAAATATTCATTTAGATTGGTAATGTGGTTGTCGGTGATACCATTGTTTTTTTGTTTTTTTACTAGTTGGTGGCTAACAGAAGTTTGGGGAAAAATAAAAAATGAAAGTAATGTTTATTCACATTTAAAAGAAGCTTTTGGAAATTTTATTAAAAACAAAAAATTAAGGCTTTTAAGCCTGTCATCGATTATTGGTTTCGGACTAGGTGAAGCTGGTTTTCAATTTAGAAGCGTTTTTGTAGCCGGTTTGTGGCCATTGTGGGCAATAGGCATGGCACAAATGTTATCAAACATTGGGGCGGCTATAGGATTTGGGTGGAGTGGAAAAATTGTTAAAAAATTTAAAGCGGCAAATATTTTGATGTTTGAACAAATATCCAGTAAGACAATTAACTTAGCGTCACTTTTATTCCCAACAGTAGCTTCTCCGGCACTGATGTCAGCAACTTCACTTCTGTATGGCCCGAGTACAGTAGCAGAAGTTTCATTGTTTCAAAAAGAATTTAGTGACAAACAGAGAGCAACGATGGGATCATTAAATTCTTTAGGGAGGAGTTTATTTTTTGCCATAGCAGCAGTGCTTTTGGGATGGATTGCTGATAAGACTAACCCGAGAATAGCCTTAATTGCGGGGCAAATAGTAGGCATAGTGTCAGTGTGGCTGACCTGGAAATTGTATAGATTAATGAAAAAAGAAAAATTACTCGCGGCAACAGTCTAGAATTTTGCCAATAACGCCACTGACCTTGCCCAGGAAATCGGATTTTTGATAATTTAGGGGAAGATTTTTTTTGGATTCGCCTTTTTGGGCGTCAGCAAGCGTCGCCCCGACATCTTTTACTAAACCAAGATTAATTCCCCAAAATAAATTGTAAAGGTTATAAGATTTTTCGAAGAAATTCAGGGCACCTTTTTTATCGCCTTTAGTCTGAGCCTTGGTACCAACTTCGAAAAGACGCATGGAGGCGGCTAGTAGGTGTTTACTGGTACACCAGATCTCCCCTTCTGGGTCTTTGACAATGAGTTTTAATAATTCCTTACGCATTTCTCGGGTTTCATTGAGAAGATCGAAATATTTAGTTTTACCGGTTTTATTGGCAGTGAAAAAAAGATGCTCCTCAATACTAATTAAATTCATGACGGCGATAGATAAATCTTCATCAGAACTAAGGTCAAGCTTGTGTCCGGCTTCGGCGGTTTTAATTTTATCCATAAATTGTTGGAGATCAAGATTGTTGGTCATAGATGTATTTTATCAACTAATTAATGTAGCGGCGGAGACAAGCAAAAACATGGCAAAACTATGGGATAAAAAAGAAATTAATAGGAATTGCCAAAAAGACATGGTGGATAAACCCAACAGACTGACTCCTAATTCATCAGGAAGTGGTGTGGCCATGAGAAGAGCTCCAATAACCGGTAGAGTCCAGGAAAAATATTTAGTATGAATAATTTTTTTGAGGTGATTTTTGGCAATAAAATGTTCATAAATAGGAGTAATTTCGTCGGAGACTTTATCTTTAACAAAATGAAAAATCAACAGATCACTACTGAGGGCCCCAAGAGTGGCGCAAAGGATGAGCCAAAAAGGATCAAGAACTTCGGCAAAATTTATAAGTAAGAGACCAGCGAAAGCGGCGGTAAAAGTAGAAGTAAAAAGGAAACCGGAAATAATAGCCCCAAGATAACCAAAGGTTTCGATTTTTTCGATTAGAGTACCAAAAAAAGGGAGACGGGAAAGAATGATGACAAAGACAAGACCGCCTAAAAGAAAAAAAAGATTAAAATGACGTCGGCGATGGAGATGAGGGTGGGCCACAAAAAATTATAGCTTAAAAACAAATTTGAAGATGAGGGTGATAAGTAAAACCACTCCGACAGGAAAAACAACTTTAGCATAAGGAAAAATTGTTTTATCGCCATTTTTCATTTTAGTAAAGGTATAGAGCCAGTTGCCAAAAAACATAGTTAAGAGTCCTAGGCTTTGACCAAAAATAATTTTATCAATACCTAAAAGCTGATTATTGGAATGACCAATTTGATCGGTAAATTGGAAATAAAATAGAGTGAGACCGAGCATCAGAAAAGATAAAAACCAGGGATTTTTGAGAAATTTTATGGTTAATTTTGGAGCTAACCAAAAAGAAATAGTAGTATTTAGGGCAGAAATCCAAATAGAAACTAGAAAATCGTCAATCCCTAGTTTTTTGGCTAGGAACATGCCCCCGCCGATAGTAACAATACAGACGGGACATTGAGCGTAAGCAGGAGTAATAAAAGACATAGGGTTATTTTACTGGAATTAATAAAAATTAGTTATTAGTAAAAATTAATTATACTACTACCTTTGTAGTATAAGTAAGGAAAGGTGATTATGATAGGATAGTGATTATGAAAATAATGTTTTTGAACACCTGGGAGGCAGCGACAGGAGAGGTATTGTGGAATTATCTAAAAGAGGAATCGGAAAACTGTGAAGTGTTTTGTTTTATGGAAACGGGTGATAAATTTAGAAGAAAATGTAAGGAAATATTGTCAAATTATGTTTGCATTACAGACAAAAAGGTGGTTGTTAACAAAAATGAATATTTCCAATCAACATACGTGAGAGTAGATAATAAAATCTTAAAGTCAGAGACACTTTTAAGATTTGATCCATGTTTGGGTTTGGGAATTTTTACTCAAATACAAAGAAATAATAAAGTATGGAATGTAGCCAATATTCATGGTGTCGCCAAACCCGGAGACAAATTGGATAACCCAAAAAGATTGGAACAATCCCAAAAAATTATCGAATATATGGCAAAAATTGATGGAATAAAATTAATTGGGGGAGATTTTAATTTAGAGATTGAAACAGAGAGTGTAAAAATGTTTGAAAAGAATGGTTATAGAAATTTAATTAAAGAATTTGGAATTGAAACAACCCGAAATCATTTCTCTTGGGATATATATCCACAAAAACAGTTATGGGCCGACTATTTATTTGTCAGTCCTGAAGTAAAAGTAAAAAGTTTTGAGGTACCTAGAAACGAGGTCTCAGATCATTTGCCATTGATTGTGGAGATTGAGGGATAAGAAAAGATATAATGGATTATGGTGGCGGACTTGATAATCGGATGTGAAGGAAGGAAACCAAACAATGCCCTGACTGTGGGAATTGTATGCCGAGGCATTTTAACAAGACACGAGATGGGGAAATTGGATAAAGATCAAAAAATAACTGTTACCGGGATTTGTCCGGACTATGAGACGTGTCAACAAAGTTTGTGGACAATGCGTCAACAGAGAAAAATAAATCCAGATTGCCAAATAAAACCTAACTAGCAACAGGTGCAGTGGCCGGTGTCACAATGGCAAGTACATTTAGCACCTTGTTTACAACCGCAAGTGCAATCGGGGCTACAAGTACAGGTTTTCTTTTTTTCAGTCATATTTTTATTAATTTTTAACAGCCTTAAAACGATTAAGAGATAAAGAGTTTAGAACAACGGAGACTGAGGATAGACTCATGGCTAGGGCGGCGAATTCGGGGCGGAGAGTGACCCCAAAAGGGCTTAAAAGACCGGCGGCAATGGGAATACCTATCAAGTTGTAGACAAGGGCATAAAAAAGATTTTGTTTAATTTTTTTAAGAGTATTTTTGGAAAGGGAAAAAAGCGTGGAAAGGCTTTGAAGATTATTGTTCATAATAACAACATTGCCTGATTCAATGGCAATATCCGAACCATTACCCATAACTATACCTAAATTTGATTGAGTTAGGGCGACAGAATCGTTGATACCATCACCAACAAAAGCGACTCTCTGAGTACCCTGAAGATTTTTAATAATTTCAGCTTTTTGATCGGGTAAAATATTGGCAAAAACATGATCCTGAGAAATAGATAACTCGGAAGCAATAGCAAGAGAATTGGCCGGTGAATCACCAGAGATTAAATATATTTGGAAATTGCTTTGTTGTAATCTTTTAATTGCCAAAATTGATTCAGGTTTGACAGTATCTTTGATGATGAAGGTGGCTAAAGATCGATTATTTTTAGTTAATTCAATTTGAGAATTTTGAGTTTTTCCTAAGAAATATTTCTCCCGACCAATCTTAGCCTCTAAACCAAAGCCGGGAAGAGTTTTAAAGTCTTCAATCTTAATTTTGGTGTTTTCAATGCCCTGAATTTTACAATAATTAATGATGGCTTTGGCCAAAGGATGGTTAGAATTTATTTCCAGAGCGTAGGCGATTTTTAACACTTCTGAGTCAGAAAGTTGACCTAAATTTTGAAAAGAAGTGACGACCGGGGTACCGGTAGTAAGAGTGCCGGTTTTATCAAAGGCAATAGCGTTGATATCAACCGCATTTTGGAGGGCTTCCCCACCCTTGATTAAGATGCCAAACTTGGCGGCCAAACCAGTAGCAACCATGACGGCAGTGGGAGTGGCTAAACCAAGGGCACAGGGACAGGCAATGACAATCACGGCCAGAAAATGGAGAAGAGAAACGTTAAGAGGACTTTTTAAAATAAATTGCCAAGTAATAAAAGTGATGAGGGCGAGGATTAAAACTACAGGAACAAAAACAGAAGAGATTTTGTCGGCTAAATTTTGAATAGGAGCCCGAGTGCTTTGAGCTTCGTCAACCATTTTGATGATGCGGGAAAGTAAAGAATTATTGGAATCGGAAGTAACTTTGATTTCTAAAGCACCAGTTAAATTTTGGGTACCGGCAAAAACCTTGTCCCCTACTTGAAGATCGACAGGAATACTTTCACCAGTCAGACTTGATTGGTCAACAGAGGAAGAACCGGAAATAACGGTAGCATCAAGGGGAATAATTTCGCCGGATTTGACCAAAAGACAATCACTAATCTTTACTGACTCTAAGGGAACATTATGATAACTAGTACCGCTTTTTAAATGAGCAAATTTGGGCGAGAGGTCGATTAATTTACTGAGGGCGGCAGAAGTTTTGGCTTTGGCTAGGGATTCAAGCCATTTTCCTAAGGTAACAAAGGTGACTAAGGAAGCGGCGACCTCAAAATATTCGGGAGTGTTGGTTAAAAGACTGAAAATATAGGCAGAAAAAGTACCAATAGCGATGAGAGAATCCATAGTGAAACTTTTTAGTTTTAGGGCTGCCCAAAAACCTAAATAAAAATTACGACCAACAATAAAAATGTTAATAGTGGTTAAAATTAGGGCCAGCCAAAAAATTCCGGGAATCATGACAAACATAGATACAAAAAGTGGGAGAGTTAAAAGAAGGGAAAAGAAAAAACGGGTACGATAAAGGCGACTTTCGGCGAGTTCGTCAACCTTTTCCGTGACCACCCGATAACCAGAGGTGGTAACGGCGTTTTTTAAGGCAGAATCATCGGCAATATTCGGGTCAAACTTTATGGTGGCTTTTGCCGACGCATAGTTGACCGAGGCGTTTTCGACTCCGTTTACTTTCTCCAGAGATTTTTGAATGAGAAGGGCGCAAGAAGCGCAATGCATTCCGGCGATATTGAGAGTAGAGACTTTACTTTGGGACATATTACTACAAGTGTAGTAGATAATTAAGATTTAATCAAGGGACAACCTCAATAGTACCGGAGATCATACCCATCCAACAGGAAAAACGATAGGTACCGGGAGTGGTGGGAGTAGTAAATTCTTTGACCGAGGTAGTGCCGGGGACAAGATTGATAACTCCCTGGAAAAGGGAGCGGGCGAGAACGGCATTAGTACAACCGCTGGTACCAGTATCAGTAATTTCCCAACGAACTTTTTGACCGGCTTTAACCTGAAAACTATTAGGGGAATAACCGGAAGCAGAGGCAGACATTTTTAAAATGGTTATTTCGTCGGTAGTAACACCTGAATTGCTTTGTGGGTTAGTATTGGGACCAAAACTCAAGAGATTAAATTGATTTTTAAAATTAAATAAAGCAAAAACTAAAAGTAAAATACCGGCGACTTGAGCGGCAACTTTGTGGCCAGTGATTTTGGTGCCACCAAGGCCAATTAAAAAGAGAGGAATAAAAGTGCCCAAGGCAAAAAAGCCCATAATCAGGGCACCAGTTTGAGGATTGCCTGAAGCCAGGGCTAAACTTTGAGTGGTTAGAGTAAAACCACAAGGTAAAAAGAAAGTCAGGCCACCGAGAATAAATGGTAAATATTTACCTTGGAATTTATCGGCTGAGGAAAATTTACCAGTAAAAGATTTAGGGAGGGCTAATGAAAATTTTTGGAAAGCTTTAATGCCAAGCATTTGTAGACCTAAAATTAACATCAAGAGAGAGACAAAAAGAGTAATAATAATATTGAGGGTAATGGAGAGCCGGAAAAAAGAACCAAAATAGCCCAAAATTGCCCCAAGAAGAATAAAAATTAGGAGACGGCCTAAATTAAAAGAAAGGACCGGAACTAATTTATATTGAGACCAAGACTGAGAAAGGGATAAAACTAATCCCCCAACTAAAGCAGCACAAGTAGAAAAGCCGGCGAGGAGACCAAAAAAGAAAAAGGCGGGAGGAAAGGAGGTGGCGGAAACATTAAAAGAAGAAAAAATGTTTAGTTTTTGGAGTAAAAAGAAGATTAAGAGAAGGAGGGCAACGAGGAAAAAAGAAAAGAATAAGTTGCCCTTGGTCTCTTTTTTCATATTTTCTGAAAAAACGTAATTGTTTTTTGTGAATATTTCATTGAGGGTATTTAGATCCGGTTTATTTTTTCGATACTCAATTTTGACTGTAGAATTGGTAAAAGAAGCAGAGACGTTTTTAACTCCGGGAAATTTTCGGACTTCATTTTCAATGAGTAATTCACAAGAACGGCAATGGGTGCCGGCGACACCATAAGTTATGGATTTATCTTTTTTAGACATTAGTACTACAAGTGTAGTATAAAAAGGAGGGGTGTCAAGTTATAACTTAATACCGTGATTCTTGGCAATTTTCTTGAAAGAGACAGTAGTGTGTTCGCCGTAGGCAAAAAAAAGACGTTCAAAAAGATCCTCAAGAGCGGAGCAAGCGAAAGTGGTTTTGTCTTCGACAAAGGTGTAAAAAAAGGCATTACCTTGGAGTTTCCTCTTGACTAGCTTTTTATCGGTCATCCGCTTGAGAACAGTCATAATGGTGGTGTAGGCATGTCCCTTATCGATTTTGGCTAAAACTTCGGAGGGTTTAAGAGGAGTGGAGCTGGACCAAAGAACTTCCATTATTTTTTGTTCAAGACCGCCAAGCATCTTACATTTTCCATTACAGTGACAGTTACAATTCATGTAGTTTGAATTTTAGCACATTATAGGAACTAAGAAGGTAATTTTTTCTTGTCAAGACGATCAAGTCTTAGGATTCGGACGCCAAAATAAACCACCAGGGAAATAACCATAAGATCAATTAAAGAAGAAATAAAATCACCATACATAAATTTGGCGGGCCCGATAAAAAAATAGGCATCTTTGATACCACCAGCCAAACCTAAAATTAGTGTCAGAATAGGATTAATTAAATCGGTGATAAAGGCGGTGACAAACTTGGAAACGGCGCCTCCTAAAATAAAACCAACGGCTAAACCCATAACTCCCTGTTCGCGGATAAAATTGAGGAAACCTTTCATAAAATAAATGTAAATTAATATATTCTCATATGAATTTTTTCTCTCTGTGAATGTGGACAGGCCACGTTCAACGATCTAAAAAATTCATACTTCGAATATATTATAAAACAATTATTTATGTAAATTTTTTGGTGTAGAATTGGGTATGACACAAACTCAACAAAACCTTCTCAAGGCCTTTGCCGGTGAATCTCAGGCCAGAAACAAATACACTATGTTTGCCAAAATGGCGAGAAAAGAAAACTTGGAATGGATTGCCCGAATATTTGAAGAAACAGCGGAAAATGAAAGAGTGCACGCCGGAGAAGAATTTGAACTAATTACCGGACCAGTAACAGTGGTTGGCGATTTGGGAATTGCTCCTTTTTCAAATAGCACTGCGGAAAATCTAAAAATGGCGGCTGAAGGAGAGAAATATGAATGGACGACTATGTACCCTGATTTTGAAAAAATGGCCAAAGAGGAGGGAGAAGCAGAACCCGAGCGACTGTTTGGAAAATTAAAAGAAGTAGAAAAAGAACACGAGGAGAGATATATTATTATCGCTAAAAAATTGGATGATAAAACCCTATACGACAGTGAGACAGAACTGGAATGGAAATGTGTTAATTGCGGTTATACCCATTTTGGGAAAAAACCACCGGTGACTTGTCCTTTGTGTAAAAAACCCTTTACCTGGTACATGCCGGTAGGGTTAGTGAAATAAATTATTTTTGACACTGGGGACAAAAGAAAGTGCCACGACCGCCGAGTTTTTGATATTTAATTTTGGTGCCACATTTTAAACAAGGTTGCCCTTTTTTGTCATAAACCCGAAAGAAAAATTGGTTTTTTCCGGCAGTACCGTCGGGACGAAGATATTTATGATCACGGGCAGTAGAACCACCAACTAAAACTGATTGATGCATAATCTCTAATAAAAATTTATGAATTAGTTTGGCCTGTTTTAAGGTTATTTTATCTGATGGTGTTTCTGGGTGGATACCGACCAAAAATAGAGCGTCATTGGCGTAAATATTGCCAATACCGGCAAAAAAATGTTGATCTAAAAGAATTACTTTGACAGCGCGATGGCTGTGTTGTAGTTGTCCATAAAGATATTTTGGAGAAAAGTGAGGATCAAAAATATCGAGACCCAAATCGGATTGAGATTCGACAAGCTCAGTTTTGTTTAGTAGTTTTATCCAACCGAATTTACGCTGGTCGTTAAAATATAGCTTAAAATTATCGTTAAAAGTAAAAATGAGACGGGTAGATTTATTGGGTAAATTGTCTAGAGCGTTTTTAGTAGGATGACCAAGAATATAATCCCCGTAAATCAGCTGACCAGTCATTTTAAGGTGGACCAAGAGAATTAGTTGATTAGATAAGTAGATAGAAAGCTGTTTACCAATACGGGAAAATTTAATTATTTTTTGACCTTTGACAAGATTGGGATCACCAATAAATGATTTTTTATTTAGAATCTCTAGTTTAGTGATAGTTTTATGAAGTAGTTTTTGCTCCAAAAAAAGCTTAACTACTTCAACTTCGGGAAGTTCAGGCATAGGCTATTATATTAGATCTTCGAGATCGACGGAAGAAAAGGCTTCGTTTTTAGCTAAGTGTTTGAGACCAACATTCATATCGGTCAGACTGTCTTTGATTTGAGAAAAAGAGTTGAGAAAAATCTGAGTTTGAGAGACATAGCCCATAATTAAAACTAAATCAGAAATATCTTTTTCACCCGTAGATACTATATAAACTAAATAAAGTAAATTGAGACAATAGAAAAAAACAGCGGAATTTTGAAGAGCAAACCATTCAGTAAAACCCCAACGGCAGAGACGTCTGAAGTGGCGGGTGAAGGAAGTCTGTTCTAAATCAAAATCATTACTGTCCTGAAGTTTGGCATAGTAGGCTTCGGTTTTGGAATTTTGAATATCTTTTAATTGGGCATATCTTTGAGTAGTGTAGGTGTCGATGCAAAAATAAACAGCGATATAAGCAAGAGTGATCACAAGGGAGGGAAAGTCGATAATAAATAAGATTACCGGGATGAAAAGAAAGGAAACGATACTATCAATTCCGGGTTGTTTAATAAAATTTAAAGTAACTGAAGAGGCGTCGGAAAAATTGCGGATAGCTTGGACAGTGGCGTGGCGACTTTCTTTAGATTCGGATTCTAAATCAGTCAAAAAATAGTTATGGATGTCAAAACTAATATCACCAATAACCTTTTCTAGGCGGGTGACGGAAATTAAACGAAGATAATTATCAATCAGGCGGACAACAAAAGTAAGAATAACTGTAAAAATTACCGTAGATAGGGCTAATTTCATCTCGAGTTGTTTAACAACCAGAGAAAATAGATAAATGGTCAATAGAGGCAAAATAGCAGAGAGGAAACGAACAAAGGACCAAAAAAATAAGCCGGTACGGTTGGAAATTATTTTTAAGACAAAAGCAAAAACTTTACGGGTTTCACGATTCACAAAATTAATTATTGATGAAAATAAGGTAATAAGCAAGAAAAAATTTAAGGTAAAATGGGTACATGGTAGAAAATAATCAAATTTATGATTCGGTGATTATTGGTTCGGGGCCGGCAGGGTTAACGGCAGCGATTTATAATGTGAGGGCAGAACTAAAAACAGTGGTAATTTCCGGAAATACTCCCGGCGGACAATTGACGGTAACAACAGTTGTTTGTAATTGGCCGGGTTTTCCTAATAATATCGGCGGGGTGAAGTTGATGATGGATATGCAACAACAAGTGAAAAATTTAGGAGTAGAAATTAAATACGGGAATGTAAAAAAGATTAGAGAGGGTTTTGAAGTTGAACTAGAGGATGGGGAAATATTAAAAACAAGGGCGGTGATTATGGCGACCGGGGCGGGGGCAAAATGGTTAGATTTACCTAAAGAGAAAGAATTAATCGGAAAAGGAGTTTCCGGTTGTGCCACTTGTGACGGATTATTTTTTAAAGACAAAATAGTGGCAGTGATCGGAGGCGGAAACATGGCTTGTACAGAGACTCATTTTTTAGCAAAAATTTGTAAAAAGGTTTATTTGATCCACCGACGAAATGAACTAAGAGCAACCCCAGTTGAAGCTAACAAGACTTTGGAAAATGAAAAAATTGAGAAGGTATGGGATAGTATGGTGACAGAAATCAAAGGTGAAGAAAAACTGGAAGCGATAAAGATTAAAAATGTAAAGACGGGGGAAGAAAAAGTATTGCCAATAGATGGGTTATTTGTGGCGATAGGGAGAATACCGGCGACAGATTTTGTCAAAGATTTAATTGAATTGAAAGAGAGTGGTTATATAGAGGTGGGGAAAAACCAAGAATATTCATCAATGACGTCAATAGAAGGAATTTTTGCAGCCGGAGATTGCATGGACGAGGTTCATCGACAGGCAATTGTAGCCGCCGGAGCCGGAGCCAAAGCGGCGTTGGATGTAGAAAGATGGCTTAAAAACAGAAACTAGATTTTAGAGACGAGATTCTCGATTTTTTTGACAAAAGTTTCGCGGGAAAAATGAGAGGCGTTTTCAATGCAATTAGTTCTTATTTGGGCCTTGGCAAGCAAAGTCCCTACTTTACTTATAGCTTCAGCACAACTTTCCGGGGTCAATTTGTCAAATAAAATGCCAGTTTTACCATTGATTACCGTTTCAATAATTCCCCCACTTTTGTAGCCGACAACAGGACAACCAAAACTTTGAGCTTCAACAGAAACCATACCAAAATCTTCGTTGTCGGAACAAAAAAGGTAAGCTTGAGCTTCGGAAAATAATTTAGCTTTTTCCGATTGGGTGATTTCGCCTAAAAATTCAATAGTAGAACCAGATATTTTTTTTAACTCTGATTCGAAACCAGCAAAATCACGACCGAAAACTTTGAGAGGAACTTTTAATAAATTACAGGCAGCGATGGCGATGTCGTAGCGTTTGGCACGAGCTAATCTGCCGCCCGTCAAATAAAAGGGCTTGTCATTTTTTAACCCTTCCGGTCCCGCCGCTGCGGGACCACCTTCCCTTGACAGGGCAGGCACTTTAGGAAGATCAATCGGTGGGTTGATAACTATGGCGTCGCGGCAATAGTATTTTTGAATGCGGGCGGCAGTGGTTACCGAATTGGCGATAAATTGATCGACGTTTTGGGCATAAGTAAAATCAAAGAGACGGAGAAAATGATTGGCAATTTGGGCAAAAAAATTAAAGATGGGATATTTTTTTAGATCACGGGCAGTGGGAAGACCGTAAAGATAACGGGGTGGAGTGTGACAATAACAAATTAATTTGGCAGATTTTTTATTAAGAGCGTTGGGAAAATAAGCACCGGTGGCAGAAGTAATGATTAAATCATATTTTGAAAAATTAAAAGATCTAAAGGCAAGGGGTGATAAAAGACGGAGAGGAGAAATAATTTTGGGGGCAAAGGGAATAAATTTTAAAAAAGACTGGTGGATCCGATTCCCCCACTTTTTTTCCAGCCGAGAGCGATGAGGACCAAAGAATTGGGGGCAATAAAGAGTAGTGAAAAGATCAGCTTGTGGAAAAACATCACTAAGGGTTTCAAAAACAGACTCGGCACCACCGTATTCTTTGAGATAATCCTGAACTAGAGCAATTTTCATATTTTTAAAATAAAGAAGCCTGGTTGGAATTAATTTTAGGCTTGTCCTTGATTTCGTTAATGGCTAACTTTTTTTTGAGACGACCGATAAGGGATTTGAAATTATATTCTTCAAAAAGGGAAAGAAGACCAAGAAATTTATCCTGATTAAGACGAGCGGAGCGAAATCTAAATTTTAAAGGAATATTACAGATAAGAGTAGCTAATTTTTTGGATAAATAGGCATTATTTTTATCTTTGATTAATCTTTCTCTGACCGAGTCACCAATTTCGTTTAAGTGGACATAAATATTGTCTAGATTTTGATACTTAGTTAAAAGATCAGTGGCAGTTTTGGGGCCAATGCCGGTGACACCGGGATAGGAATCGGACATGTCTCCCATCAAAGCTTTAAGATCAATAACCTGGGAGGGGGTGACACCTAATTTTTCTAAAACTCCAGCGGCATCATAAGTTTTAGTTTCAGAAAGACCACGAATGGGAACAAAAAGTGAAACTTTTTTATTAATTAATTGCATTAAATCTTTGTCGCCAGTGATGATAGTAATTTGGTTAATAAATTTTTTCTTTTGGGCTTTTTTGGTTAAAGTGGCAATTAAATCGTCGGCTTCGAAACCACCCATGGCAATAGCAGGGATGCCGACTGATTTCAAAGTTTGGGGTAATAGGGGTAATTGGGAAGTTAAATCATGATCGGAAGGTTTACGTTTGGCGCGATAACCTAAAAATTCGGCATTACGAAAAGTAGGACCGGGAGAATCAAGACAAACTAATAAATAATCGGGTTTAAGTTGATCGATAGAAGACAAAATCATGGAATAAAAACCATAGAGGGCGTTGACCGGTTGGCCGTTGTGACTGAGAGGCGGAATGGAATGATAGGCACGATGGGCGATGGCGTGACCGTCGATAATAACCAGATGAGACATAGAAGGATTATAAGAAATTATCGAGATAATTTCTTGTTTCGCTTTATTTGAAAATAAATATTTATAATTAATACTTTAATAAGGTAGAATTTAGTGATGGAACAACATCCAATTCCACAACAGATTACTTCCTACGAATTTAAATTAGTAGGAGAAATGACCCTGAAGCAATTTTCGAAAGCGGCAGGGGGGGTAATTTTGGCAATGTTGGTTAATTCTTCAAGTTTAGTGTTTTTTGTAAAATGGCCTTTGATTTTCATTTTTGCCACCGGTGGTTTGGCCCTGGCTTTTGTTCCTTTTCAAGATCGACCATTAGAGACTTGGGTAGCAGCTTTTTTGAAATCGATTTATGCGCCGACAGTTTATTTTTATAAAAAGAAAAAACCTATAAATTGGCTGGATATTGATTTAACAAAATCAGTTAAAAAAAATGAGGATGAAGAGCTGGTGTTACCACAAAAAGAGGGTAAGAAAGTAAAAGAGTTTATTGAATCATTACCGTCGGTGGGGAGAGAGGAAAAAAGCGAGGAAGTCAGTAGTGAAGTAGTAGATAGTAAAAAAATAATCAATAAAAAAGAAGGGGTGAAGCCCGCCGACGTAAAGAGTTTTGGCGAGGTAAAACCCGCCGACGTCGAAGACTCCGGCGAGGCGAAGGAAAAAACGGCAAATTTGGGCTTGAAAACGGAGAAATTGGGGGCGACAGGACAAGCAGTATTTGGGGAAATTCCCATGCCGGATATTCCAGACTTACCGAATCTGGTAGTAGGAATGGTAATGGATAAAAACAACAAAATTGTGGAAGGAGCAATTGTAGAAATACAAGACAAAGAGGGTAATCCGAGTCGGGTGTTAAAAACTAACCAGTTGGGTCAATTTAAAACTCTGACTCAATTAACCGACAATAAATATTTGGTGTTGACGGAAAAAGATGGTTTGGATTTTGATAGAGTGGAGATAAATTTGGAAGGAAAGATTGTCAAGCCAATCAAAATTATTGCCAAATAAATATGGAAATAGGTTATCATTAAAATAGTATGCCAATTGACCCATTAAAAGTTGCGATTAAAGGGAGTACCCAGGATAATCTTCCGGTTGAAGATGTGGTTGATGGAATTGTGATTTTAAAGGATGGTTCCGCCTCGATGGTACTACAAGTGTCGTCGGTAAATTTTGATTTATTATCGGAAAGAGAGCAGGGGGCCTTGATATTTGCTTACGGAGGAATTTTAAATTCTTTAAACTTCCCAATCCAAATCGTGATCAATTCCACCACTAAAGATGTGGGAAATTATTTGAGTAATTTGGAACAAGCCCAAAATAGTCAGCAAAATCAAAAATTGAAGGAAAGAATTGCTTCGTATAGAAAGTTTATTGAAGAAACAGTAAAAAGAAATGATGTTTTGTCAAAAACTTTTTATATTATCATCCCTTTTTCGAGTGTGGAATTGGGAATTAAAAATGTTCAAAAACAAATTTTTAGTTCATTAAATCCAATAAAAAAAGAGGTGGAATTACCCTATTCCAAAGAATATATTGTGGAAAAGGCCAAAGCTAGTCTACAACCTAAGGAAAATCATTTAGTGAGATTATTTTCCCGTTTAGGATTAGAGATTAAAGCCTTAAATACCAAAGAATTAATAGAGCTATTTTATAAAATATACAACGAAGACACGGCCAATAATCAAAAGTTACAAAATGTAGATTATACCGCGGCGGCGGTAACGGGGAAATAAAAATAAATGAACATATTTGATTTAATGAAAAAAAAGCCTGATTCCGCAAAAAGTCCAGTTGAAGTGAAGACCGATTCCGCAAAAAGCTCCATCGAGTCGAAGCCCGCCGACGTTAAAAACTCCGGCGAGGTAAAACAATTTGTAGAAGGATTGGTATCGACTAAGGACATTATTGCGCCATCGGCGATTGAGGTGGATTTTAACCATATCAGGATTAACAACAAATACTATCGGACTTGCTTTGTAATGGGATATCCCAGATTTGTCGGCTTAAATTGGCTGTCAACTTTGATTAATTTTGATGCTTCTTTAAAAATCTCCATGTATATTTACCCCACTGATGGAAAGGAAATATTGGATGATTTGAGACGAAAAATTGCGGAAATGGAGGCGGAAATTAGTACTGATATCCAAAGAGGCAGGGTGGTTAATCCGGCAACACAGGCGAAATTGGAAGATGCTCTTAATTTACAGGCAGATTTAGTTAAGGGTGAAGAAAGATTTTTCCAGTTCGGTTTGTATATGACCATAACTGCCAACGATAAGGAAGAGTTGGATAAAACGACTAAAAACCTGGAGGCAGCATTGGGAGCTTTGATGATAATTTCTAAAAGAGCAATTTTACAAATGGAAGAAGGTTTTGCCTCGACTTTACCGGTGTGCTCGGATAGATTGGCCATCAGTAGGAATATGGACACCACCTCCCTGGCCAGTACCTTCCCTTTTGTGTCTTCTGATTTGTCCGATGATAAGGGAATAATGTACGGAATTAATGAACACAATGGTTCGTTGGTAATTTTTGATAGATTTTCCATGCAAAACTATAATTCGGTGGTTTTTGCTTCGGCGGGTGCCGGAAAATCCTACATGATAAAACTGGAGGCGATGCGCTCGTTGATGATGGGAACCGATATTATCGTCATTGATCCGGAAAATGAATATCGAAGTTTGGCTGAATCAGTGGGAGGACAATATATTGCTTTTGGTTATGGAGAGGAATCAAAAATTAACCCCTTTGATTTATCACTGGTGGTGGAGGAAGGGGAAAATGCCTTAAACGACAAGATTTTAACTTTACATAAAATGTTTAAGATAATGCTCGGAGCCATGGATCCGATGGAAGAATCCCTTTTGGATAAGGCAGTAATGGAGGCTTATAAAGCTAAAGGGGTAACGCCTGATCCGGAAACACAAAAAAGAGAAGCCCCATTAATTGAGGATTTGTATAAATCTTTGATTGGGATGGAAGAAGAAAGGGCAAAAAATTTGGCGGCAAGATTGGAAAAATATATCAAGGGTTCTTTCGCGGGAATTTTTAACCAAAAAACAACGGTGAATTTGAAAAATGGTTTTGTGGTATTCGGAATTCGCAATTTAGAGGAAAGTTTAAGGCCGGTGGCGATGCATATTATTTTGGATTACATTTGGACAATCGTCAAAAGAGAATTAAAGAAAAGGATTTTGGTAGTAGATGAGGCCTGGTACTTAATGCAACATGATGATTCGGCGGCGTTTTTGAGAGGAATTGTGAAGAGAGGCCGAAAATATTATCTGGGAGTAACCACTATTACCCAAGATGTGGATGATTTTTTGGAGACACCTTATGGAAAAGAAATCGTGACTAACAGTGCCATTCAAATTTTATTAAAGCAACATAGTGCGGCTATTGACAAAGTGGGAGAGATTTTTTACCTATCTGAAGGTGAAAAACAATTATTGTTGTCGGCAAATAAAGGTGAAGGAATATTTTTTGCCGGGCAAAATCATGTGGCGATACAAGTAATTGCCTCGGAAGAGGAACATAAATTAATTACTTCAAACCCGGAGGAAATATTGAGACAAAAAATAGCCGAAAAACAGGCAGCGATAGTAACTAAACAAAACCTACCGCCGGTGCCAGCAGTTGAGGAGGAGACTAGAGACGAGAAACTAGAAACAAAAATTGAAATTAAACCGGAAGAGGTGAAGCTAGACTTCGCAAAAAGCTCTGTCGAGGTAAAACCCGCCGACGTCAAAGACTCCGACGAGGCGAAGGAAGACATGAATCCAAACCCACCCCCTGTTCCAATAATTACAACACCAACACAAATTCCAACACTGATAAAATCCGAAGAAATAAGTCAAAACCCACCCCCTTCGATAGACTCAGGGACCTCCCTTGAGGAAGGGAGACTAGAACAAAAACCTAATGTCTTGTTTAAATCTGAGGTAGAAGAATCGGCAGAGGAAATATTAAAGAAAAGAATTGCGGAAATGGAGGTCCAAGAGAAGACAGAACTGGAAGAACACGCAAAAAAAGTGGAAACAGAAAAAAGTAAAAACGAAATTGAAGAAAATAAATTTAGCGGAGGTTCCGGTACTTTACCTAAATATCAAGAATTGTTTAAATCGCCAACGGCAAAGTTGCCACCACTGCCTCCCCTACCAAAATTTGAAGCTCAAAAACCGAGCTTTTTAACTCAACAGAAAGAACCAGTAATTCCACAGCCACCACAGTTGGCTAAAAAACCTAAAGTGGAGTTTATAAAAAGTGAGGAAGTGGATAGTAAGAAAGTGAATAGTACAGAAGAAAAAAAGGAAGATGCGAAGATGACCTATGAGGAATTATTCGGAAATAGTGATAAAGCGTAAGGTATAATTTAAAGAATGAGTGAGTCGCCCAAAAATATTAATGAGTTGATTGCGGCGTTAGGGAGATTTAGTGGGAAAGATTTGGCCAGTGATAGGGAACTTTATGAGGAATGTCGGGGTGTCTTTGAAAAACTAAAAAGGTTAAGTGATTTTGAGCCGGGTGATATTAAAAAAACGGTGGAGATTTTAGAAAAATTGCCGGGGGAAATAAAGGAATTGGATATTAAGGAACTGGGGATAGAAGGCGAAGACTTGGAATCGAAATCTTTAAACAAAGAGGAGTTAAAGGAGTTAATTGAAGACTACGAAAAGGCCCAGGAAGGAAAACAAAAAACAAAAATAGGTGAAGAAATTTATAAAAGAACCGGTAAAAAAAATGTTGACCAATTTGTTAAAACTCAAAAAGAAATTGCCATTAGAAACGCGGAAAAACTGGATAAATTAAGTTCCGAATTAAAAGAAAAAGTTACTCAAGATATAGCAAAAATCAGCGAAGGTCAGGAAGAAAAAGCCGCAAAAATTATTGAGGAGGCCAGTTTAAAAGAGGCTTTTAATAAAAAAGAATTAGAAAAAGAGATCAAAAAGAGTGTTAAAGAGCCGGAAAAAGTGGAACAAATTATTGAAAAAATAGAGGAAGTTAGGGCGGAAATTATAGTGGAAAGCAAGGCAGAAGAGATCGCTCAAACAGCTTACGAAAAACTGGAAACTGAAAATGTACCGGTTTCCGAAAAAACAAAAGTAGAAATAAAAGAGGAAATTTTGAAATCGTGGAAAGAAAGTGACGAGTTAAAAATAGCTGCGGGGTCGGCAGGAAAGGAGCGGGGAGAAATAATAATTAGGGAAACAGCAAAATTGGCGGAAAAATTTAAGATGGAAAACCTGGAAACGATGGTTAATTATCGGGCAGGAGAACTGGGAAAAGAGATTGGACAGGACTTGAGAAATAATGGAGTGACAGATGAAAACTTGATTGAAAAATATTCATCGGCAGTAAATAAACTGACTAATAATTCGAAGATGGCAAGAGCGGAAGTAAATACCAGTGAGGTAATAGATTTTGTGGAAGGGAGACATAGTGAACCGGGCTATAAGTTTGCAACTCAGCCGGAAATTGCCGTGGATGAGGCACAATTTATGGCCAGAAATGTGGTGATGGCGCCGAAAACATTCAATCGGATTATCAAAAACTATAGTGAAGCCAGAGACTTAATCGGGGCAGAAAAACTGCCAAAAATAAAAGAGGTTCGGGTAATGGAAAAAATGACGGCGTTATTTAAAGATAACCCCGCGATGTTGAGATTAATGAACAGATCTCAAAAAATGGTGAGCTTTTTAGAGACGGCAAACGCTTTTCCGGGGAGTGTGTTGGTAAAATTAGGGGCAAAAAATGCGGGTTTGGAGGTGGCGGGAAAAATCGGCGGACAAGCGGCAGGAGTATTTATGAAAAATGCGGCAGCGGTAATTGCCGAACAAGGAACATTACAGGGGATAAAGTCTATTTTTTTGGGGTTAATAGGCAAAGGGGCGGTGGTAGTCGGCGGAGCCGGAGGCGGGGCTTTAACCGGAGCGGTGGTGGCTCTTCAGGCAATACCGGTGGTCGGACAGATAATGGCGGTGATGACAGCAGCGTCAATATTTCTAAAACCTTTAATTGATAAGGTAAAAAAATGGTTTAAGGATACACTAAATATTAATATAGGAGCAGTCGGAGGTTTTTTATCAAATACTTTGGGGTTAGGAGGTTTGGCGAGTGGAATTGGTAAACTTTTTTTTAGTGCAGGGACTTTTTTAGCCAGTATTCCAACCTTGTTGGCTTCGATTAATGTTACCGGGACGATAAGTACGGTAATAATTTTTTTCTTTATTGGGGCCTTGATTTATTCCATGTTTCAACAAAACTCAACTTCGTCACTAGTACCACCAACGGCGATCGGAATGGGAGAAAACTGTGTTTTGAAAGATACGGTTAGTAGCGGAGGAGCAATAAATTGTAATCAAAGGGCACCGGAAAATAATTTTAAGGGAATAAGTAAGGCAAATTTTGTAAGAGTGGCTAATCAGTGGCGTTCGGGAAAAAATTATTCTGAGGAGTGTTATAACGATACGGTGAATAGGGCTTTGTGTGCCGGAATTAATCCGGCCTATGCGCTTTGGGCCTGGGCACACGAATCAGGAGCGAGTAATTATTCCATTAATAATGTGGAAGATTTCGGAATACACGGGCAACCGAGCGCACCAGTTAAGGACTATAACGCGCAAATAAATTATTTTCTAAAATTAAATCCCGGAAAAACCTGTCCAAATCTAGAGTATTGGTTATCTTTTGCCACAAATTATTTAACCGGTGGTTGCGATCCTGATAAGAAGAATGCAAACGGACAAAATGGAAGAGATTACTTGGAAATAATGCAAAAGACTTGGGATTTTATTTCTTTGGAACCAATGCCGAGTAGTATAAATGTGCCTAAAGGTGGGCAAAATTGTGCTAGTAGCGGAAATGATCCACTAGAGGGACCGGTGACCAGTGAATATACTGACGAAAATGGTCAGACATGGGTGTGTTACGGAGGAGGCGGTGGTGGAACAATACCTAATTTCGAACCATGGGACCCAAGTATTCCGGTACCAGTGGGTTGTCCAAACGGAAGACCGACTAGTGGCCATTTTTCCCAAGGACCCTTTGCTCCAAGCTGTACACACCAAAATATGTCGACACCAGCAGTTGATATTGGAACCGGTGACGGAACCCCAATAGTAGCGACACACCCGGGAGTAGCGGTATTAAACTATGACAGTGTTTATGGATATTACATTGATGTCCATGGAAAATGTGAAGGCAAAGATTTTTATACGAGGTATGCCCATATGCCAGCCGGAGGATTTAAAGTAGGTAATAATTCTCAGGTAGCGGCAGGTCAACAAATCGGAGTAGTCGATAATACCGGAGCGTCGTCGGGGTCACATTTGCATTACCATATTTCTGGACTGAATAAAAATAAATTTGGCCAATATTTAGGGTTAACATTGGAACAAACAGAAAAACTATGGGGGTGCTGTGGAGAAAATGGAAAATACTGCCCTCCATAGTAAAATTAAAAAGATGATAAAAAAATATTGGTGGATAATCGGCGGAGGAATAATATTATTACTGACTTTATTGTTGTGGCCAAAAAGCCAAAAAAAGACTTTAGTAGAAAAACCAGCACTGATAACAATAATTAGAGACGATCAATATTTGCCGGTAGATTTACCTAAAACTAAAAGCGTGAATTGGCTTGTTTCGGAAAATATAGAATTGCCAAAGATTCAAAAAATAAAAATTAAAAGACAGGTAGTCGAGGCGGAAAGAGAAATAAAAATAAAAGAATTATTGGGAATTAATAGTAGTAATGGCTACGTGGATAAGGAAAATAATATCGTGGGTTTTACGGAAGGAATTGAAAGTCCGGAACAATTACCAACGGAAGGTACTTGGGAGATTGAGGGTTTGAAAAATAAATTAAAAAAGATAACAGAAGACATAAATGGAAAAGGTGGCCTAGAAATTGAGTGGACAAATGTGGGTTACAAAAAAATACTGTACCCCAGATGGATAGAGTCAACGGAAAAGGAAGCTCGGGGTGTGGAAATAAGGGGTGATTATGTAATTGACAGCACAAGAGTAACCACATATCACGGTGAAAGTATTGTAGGTATATTCAACAAAGAAGGAAAACTGGTAAAAATTACTTTATCACTGATACCGGAAATTGTATTTGAAGAAGGGGTGGAGCAATTAATTAATATCAATGAAGCCAGTAAAAGTCCAATCGATATTTACAGAGTAGTAGATAATGCCGGAATTGAGGCAATTGATAAGATAAACGTAACCCAAGCAAAGATCGTTTTAATTTACGATAATAAAAGAAACATAATCAAGCCTTATTATTGGTTAGACGGAAATACTTATACGGGCAAGGTGCCGGTAAAAGTGTCGTTAATAGTCAAAGCGGAAAAATGAATTTTAAAAAAATATACAAATATCGATTATTGATAACCCTGGCCCTGATCGCAGGGGTAATGGGAACAATAAAATGGCAATATCGAAATGTAAATTGGGAAGAAGTAAGTCAAGTAATAACACCGACAGTAACGCCTACGAGCGCCCCGCAAATCAACGAGAATTATCCTCTATGGGAACTACTCCCCTACGCCGGTAAAGATTTTGTAGTTGACCGCTACATGGAACCAAAGATATTGGCTATAAAAATAAAAAATGTCGATGAAAAAATTGTGATCCAGGAAATTTACAATTGGATATTGGAAAACAAAGTGGCTACCGAAAGCCATCAATTGGTTTTTGAAAAGACGGAATAAATCCTTTTGTTTTAATCCTGAATTCTAACTGGCATGATAATGTGGGTTAAGTGGGGGTCGGATTGATCACGGAAAAGACCAGGAGAGAGAGGTTCGTTTAATTCCAAAACAATTTCTTCGCCGGTACAGATATTTAAGAAATCGGAAATGAATTTATAATTAAAAGCAATTTCCAGGGCTTCGCCCTCAATTCGGGCATCAATAGAAGCTTTATTTTGACCAATTTGAGGAGCATTGGCGGAAAGTTCAACGGATTTAGTTTTAAGACTGAATTTAACGACATTGGCTGATTGGCGAGCAAAAACAGAAGTCTGTTTGATAGCTTGAGTAAATTCGTCGCGGTTTAAATAAACTTTAGTACCACTGGCTTTGGGAATAATCCGATGATAATCAGGGTACTCACCATCAATAAGGCGGGAAACTAATTCCAAATCCTCTAAAACAAAAACAATCTGATGAGAGTCGGGGGTTAATCCAATTTTGATTTTTTTAGCATTCCGGGCAAGTTTAACAATCTCTAAAAGACTTTTGGCGGGGATTAAGAGAGTTTGTTTTTCAGTAGATAATTTTAAAGGGTTAACTAATTTAATATTTTTCAGGGAAAGACGGAAACCGTCAGTAGCCACTAAAGTTAATTCTTCGGAACCAAAAGTACATAAAATGGCGGTTAAAACCGGACGGGAATCATCAGTGGCCGCGGCAAAGGCAATTTGATTAATAGCTTGGGTTAAAACCGGAAGATCGATTTCAAAGGCAGTTTTAGGATCCAGAGAAGGGATTTGAGGGAAATCAGCCGGAGGGAGACAGGCAAAATTTGATTCGGTTTTAGAGGAAGATAAAGTTAAAACATTGGTGTCTTTTAAAAATAAATCGAGACGACCGGCAGGAAGATAAGAAACGAATTCGGTAATTTCCTTGGCGGGAAGACAAAAAGAACCTTCGGTTTCTATTTTGGCGCCTAACCAATAATTAATAGCTAGTTCTAAATTAGTAGCCGATAATTTAAGGCGACCATTGTCGGTAGAAAAAAGAATGTGATTTAGAATTGGTAGCTGGATTTTTGAAGCCACAAAACGAGAAGTATGGGTCAGGGCTTGGGAGAGATTTTCCTCTAAAAGAGAGAGCTTCATTGACCTATATGTTAACAGATTGGAGCTTTAGAGAACAGTAGTATTGTTAATAGAGTAAGTGAATTAGTTGAGAAGTTGAATAGATTAGTAGAAGGACGGGGAAGAATAGAATAATTGGAAGGTGAATATGTTAAAAAAGATGGAAATTAATGAGTAGTATTATAAATATGGCTTATAGTATGTGACTGAGTTTTGGGAAAGTTTCGG
>Ga0247841_10002506_pt1 | contig 36465 bp, 39 predicted proteins | sample LaCruzMarch2015__2_FD_192410 | JGI IMG/M metagenome (GOLD analysis project Ga0247841, IMG submission 192410) | Freshwater microbial communities from meromictic Lake La Cruz, Castile-La Mancha, Spain - LaCruzMarch2015_18m | ecosystem: Environmental > Aquatic > Freshwater > Lake | place: Spain... | reverse complement strand
CATAAAAACACGGAGTAGTGATAGGATTTGGAATGGAACAGTTACTAATCCGAGTTAGTGATCCATATAGGTTATAAAAACGGGAAAAATCCAAAAAAACAGTAACCCATGCAAAAACAGTCCCAATAAATAAGGACAATGATTGAATCATATATATTTTTTCCATCGAAATTTCCTCCTTATATAAATAAATACCGCAAATAATATATCCCTACTAAAATAAACGTCATGGCGACAATAATCCGCATAATTTTCTCTACTTTTGTGATCATCTCAAAAACCTTCCCTATTTTTTGCACACTGAATGCTATTAAGAAAGAAAAAATAATCACAGGCAGTCCAGTTCCTAAAGCAAAAAATGGTGGCAGTACTAATGCTTCTTTAGACTTTAAAACAAGTGGCATGAGTGCCCCAAAGAACAATACCCCGCTATATGGACAAAACGCCAAAGAAAACAACATACCCAATAATAGAGACCCTATATATCCTTTTGTTGCCATCCATGTTTTTACCTTTTCAACTGTTTCACTATTTGCTTTACTAGGTAATTTGATCACTCCGATCATCACTAATCCCAATACAATCAATACCGGTCCTAATACTTTCTCACCCCAACCTTGAAAAATTCTGGAAATCTGGAATGAAGAAAGTCCAAAATATATGAGAGAGGCAAGTAATGTGTAACTCAATCCACGACCCAGAGTATAAAATAGACCATTTAACAGTGTGTGTTTGGGATTTTTTATCTCTTTGGAAATATAGGCAATGGCTGTGATATTTGTTGCCAAAGGACACGGGCTTATTGAAGTCAGAATACCAAGTAAAAAAGCTGTTATCACTGGAATGTTATACGTATCAATGATACCGTAAATAGTTTCCATTGTTATTCTCCTAAGAGAGTTTTTAATTTTCCTTCAAAGTAGTTAATATATTTTTCCTCATTATTTACTAATTGCCACACTGTTGAATCTTGTTGTATATCATCAGTTGTTCCCCGAATTGCATTGATAAATAACGATGAACCACCCGTTTGGTATTTCGTGACAATCTCTTTGTTTTCAGATAAATCAATGTTAATTTCTTTGAAACGTATTTTTCCGGAAGCCACTTCTTGAGGAAACTTCTCTTGTATTGTTTGAAGTGCGTATTTGCCAACAGCAATGCAGGATGCACATTGATGTGTGCCATGAAAGTGAACCACTTCAATACTATCTGCTGGTATGACTGGTGTTGGAGATATTGTTATTGTAGGAGTGGTATTTGAATTTTGTAATTTCTCTGTTGTTCTATTCCAATCTTTAATAAAAAAATATCCACCAATACCACAAAGGATAATAATACCGCCTATAAGAAACGTGTTTTTCATGTCGTTTCCTTTCTTTATAAAATCGCATTAAATATATACCCCATGATCATAATGCCAACTAACGTAATGCCAAAAAATAATGCGAGTAATTGCCAATGCATAACTTTTTTCAATATTAAACCTTCGGGAATTGATATGGTCACGATAGCAGTCATAAAGGCAAGCGCAGTACCAAGTGGCACCCCTTTGCCGACTAACGCTTCCATCACAGGAATCACACTCACGGAGTTTGTGTACAATGGCGCTCCGAGAAGTGTTGCGAGCGGCACTGCCGACCATGATTTACTGGAAAGATATGTTTCTACGAGTGATGCAGGAACAAATCCATGGATAAGTGCACCGATACTGACCCCGAGTATGACATACGGAAAAATAGTTTTCGTAATGTTCATGCTATCCTGCCAAAAATAGGAAATCAGTTTTTGAAACGGCAACGACCTACCGTCATGTTCTTCCTCAACCTGTTTTCGGGATTTAAATCGTAAAAGGTCTTTCTTGATATATTTTTCAGCTTTCAGAGAATGGACAACCATCCCTCCGAGTATTGCTATCAATATACCAACCACGTTATAGAGAATAGTTACTTTCATGCCAAACATGGCTGGAAAAAGATAGAGAGATGATTCATTGACCAAAGGAGAGCTGATAAGAAACGCGAATGTTACTCCAAGAGGTATTCCTGCTCCTACAAACCCAATAAAGAGTGGAATAGATGAACAGGAACAAAATGGAGTAATGACCCCGAGTAGTGCTGCAAATAAATAATCTAACCCAAACCATCTTCGTTTCAATAAGAGATCCCGAACTTTTTCCATAGGAAAGTAATATCGGGTAATCGCCATCACATAATTTATGACAATCAAGAGAAGTCCGATCTTGATCGTGTCGTAGATAAAAAAATTAATGGTATCTCCCCAATAGGAATGAGGAATGATCTGTAACCATTGGTACGTGGCAAGATCAGCAAAGAGTTGAATAGGGTGAAAGATGTCCATACGTTAACAATTACCCCCACAACTGCAAGTACTTACCTTGGTTTTTGTTGTAGATCCAGATGTAATGGCGTTCTTTATTTTTTCTACATCGGGAAGGAAGCCGACCATAACCGGTTTGCCATCAACTGCTAAAACAGGACTCGACATTACCCCCATCTCAATAATCTTGGAAACATCAGTAATATATTCTACTTTTTCATCAAGATTGAGTTGTTTCACTGCCTCTTGAGTAAGTTCATATAGCTTCTTACACGTTGGGCACCCTGAACCTAACACTTGTATTTTCATACACTTTCCTCCTTTTTATAGATATTAAATACTAAATTAGTGATATGTTTACCTTCATCCGTCAATGAATAATAGACACGTAATCCTCGTTTTTCATAATCGACAATTCCAATATCCTTCAGGGATTTTAAATGATGTGAAAGAAGACTTTGTGAAATTTGAATATGGTTGAGAAGTTCACACACACAATGTTGTTTCTTGTTCAAAATGCACAGTATTTGAAGCTTGTTTACTTCAGAAACAAGTTGGAGAACTGATGATAATTTTGAGATATATCGAGAGTTGGTGGAAATAGGAGAACAGCAACTATATGAATTCATCTTCATATAGTATCACACCATCTAATAATGTCAATAAAGAGTTAGGTTCGAATCTCACTCCCTGTCAGCTTTGAGTCTCATTTTCTGCACCTCAAAGTTAGAACTCACGTTCGTAACGCTACAAACGCATATTTCAATTGAAAATATTTGTTTGTACGTGATGGCGGAGGATGCAGGATTCGAACCTGCGCCTCCCTTACGGGAGAACAGTTTTCGAGACTGTCGCCTTGAGCCGCTCGGCCAATCCTCCTAGTGCGTCGTGTCAAACATGACAGCCACGTTTGACGTGGCGCTCCCGCGCAGAATCGAACTGCGATCAGAGGTTCCGCAAACCCCTATTCTATCCGTTAAACTACAGGAGCAAACTCCTATTCTACCCGCCTCGTTGAATCAAAGCGAGGCGAGGCAGGTCCGTTAAACTACAGGAGCCAGGATTCTATTTTACTACGTTGGGATGCGAAAAACTATTGTGAGACAGACCGTTCCAGCGGGATTTTTGAAGATAGCCACGAAGAGGCGTTATCTACCCATGTCTTATCTGGAATTTCACGATACGGGATACGCTTGGCGAGGAGTTCCCTTATTTTTTCTTTCTTCTCATCCCCCAATAGAATCACATTACGGGGCCCAAAAAGGGGTTTCAATACCAATAAATTTTGTTCCCACTGGGCATCAAACCAAAATTCAGACAACTCTTCCCACCGGTAGTAGTGTCCGGCGCTTTCTATACCAAGATTCGTAATCCTATGGTCAACGTTTTCCGGCGGAACCGTTGAAAGGACATAAACCAAAAACATAATTGAAAGAAGCGCAAGCACAAGCACATATTCACTGGCAAACACAAGGATAATCGTGAGAAGAAATACAATGGCGCCTATAGTTTTGTAGAATTCAGAATTTCTTTTTTTAAAAAGTCTGGAAGGAGAAGTCCATCCAAAAAGGATTTCAGGTTCTTTTTCATTTTCTTTGTCAATATTTCTATCCATAAAACCAGTATAGTATTATTTTTCTATTCTTCGCAAGTCCCCTATGATACTATTATAAAGAATCAACTATGAGATTAGATCCTTTTTCCTATCTATATCAAAACACACGAAATTATTTCGCCATGTTTGGCAACTTATGCAAATTTCTTCCCTATTATTTTTCTGTTACTTTTCTTCTAAAAACACTCTTTGCACCATGGAAACGGGTATATGTAACCAAAACAAAACCAGGATTTTCATTTGACGAATGGGCACGGGTCTTGAGCTTTAACATTATATCTTCCTGTATCGGATGCATATTGCGGTTGTCCCTCATCGGCATATACCTTTTCATCCAGATACTTTTGTTTGCTCTCTGCATTCCTTTTGCCGTCTTATGTATCATCGTGTCCATTCTTCTGTTGTATCCGCTGACGCTTGTCAGACAAAGTGAGGAAGAGTTGAAAGTCATTGCAAAAAATAATTTTCTCCGGCTGCGGCTCTTAAAAGAAGAAAACCGGACTATTGTTGAAGGGTGGTTCGAACACTACTACCAAACATATAAACAAAAAAAAGCATGGTGGTCACTTTCAGAACTTTTTACCATTCCCCCTATCGCCCGGGACTGGCACATGGGATATACAATCACACTGGACCGCTACGGAAAAGAATTGACCAAACCGACTCCATATATACATCATTTGATCGGAAGAAAAAAAGAAATTGATCAAATAGAACAGATTCTTTCCAAATCCGGAGAAAGTAATGTAGTCATCGTAGGAGAGGAAGGTGTAGGTAAACAAACCATCATAGAAGAATTGGCAAAACGCATATACTACGGCCAAACAATTGGACCTCTTGTGTATAAACGCATGATATTGGTTATGATGGAATCAATTCTTTCCGAACATGTTGATCAAAACCAAAAAGAAGAACTATTCCGTCAAGTATTTTCTGAGGCAGCTGACGCAGGAAACATCATTCTTGTTATTCGGGAAATAGACCGGTATGTTTCTCGGGAAGTGGGACGCATTGATCTTTCTTCCGTTATAGAACCGTTTGCCAAAACAAACACCATCCAGTGTATCGGAATTACCACATCATTTCTCTATCAAAAATACCTATACCCAAATGAAAAAATACGAAGAATATTCCAAAAAATTGATGTTGCTTCTGTTTCGACAGAACAAGCTCTTCAAATTCTCATGGATGCTGCACACACATTTGAAAAAAAATTCAACGTTATTTTACCGTACGAGACATTACAAGCTATCGTTGAAAGAAGTGAATATTATATAACCTATATCCCATTTCCTGAAAAGGCGATAGAGCTTTTGGATGAAATCTGCGCAACCATTTCCCACGATAAAAAACCCGGAAGTCTTTCTATAATTCAGCCATCAATGGTTGATACGGTTCTCTCTCAAAAAATCCATGTTCCGACAACGCTTTCAGAAGATACGAAACAAAAACTAAACACATTAGAATCAGTGCTTTCCGGAGAAATTATTGATCAGGAGGAAGCTATCCAAAAAACCACATCCACGCTTAGGCGTTCATTTCTTCTTATCAATAAACGGAAAAAACCATTTGCATCCCTTCTTTTTCTCGGGCCAACCGGCGTCGGGAAAACACAAACAGCAAAAACTATTGCACAGTTTTTTTTCGGGTCAGAAAAACATCTCTATCGCTTTGATATGTCTTCATACCAATCGAAAGACGACATCCCGCTTCTCATCGGGTCAATCGATAAAAATCAACCGGGACTTCTTGCTCAGTCTATACGCAACAACCCATATGGAGTTCTTCTTCTTGATGAACTCGAAAAAGCCAACAAAGACCTTCTAAATATATTTTTGACCATTATCGATGAAGGGTACTTTACCGATGGATTTGGAAAACCCGTGGATTGTAAAAATCTTATCATTATAGCCACCAGTAACGCTGCTAGCGATAAAATATACCAGGATCTTTCCGGACAAAAACAACAACAGGCAGATGGATGGCTCATCAATTATCTAATTTCAGAAAAAATCTACAGTCCAGAATTTCTCAACCGTTTTGATCAGGTCATTCTCTATAAGCCTCTGGAAAAAGAATCCATTTTTAAAATTGCGCAAAAAGACGTTAGGACCATTGAGCAAACGATTCAAAAACTCTATCACATCAAGATCACGGTTTCTAACGAATTTTTAACCAAACTTATTGACCAGGGGTATGACCGAAAATTCGGGGCACGCAACTTGGAACGGCTTATACACGATCATATCGAGGATACGATTGCAAAACTTATTCTAGAAAAAAAAGTACAAGAGGGGGGATCCATTACGCTGTAACTTTTTTAACTGAAAATTTCTTCTGTGTGAGTTCTCTATGGGCATCGGAACCGATCCATTTAGCTGATTTATTTTCACTCTGTTTTAATTTTTCAGCAACAAGAAGTGCACGCTTACAAAGCGTTGGATTTCTTTTCCCAATCTGTCGAAGAGCCCAATTGACGGCTTTTTTCACAAAATTACGCCCATCGTCAGCATATTTTTCTATAAGAGGGAAGAACTGGATAAAATCTCCGTCTTTTGCCTTTTTATCATGCACAGCAAGAGCAGCCATAAGAGCAAACCCCGCTCTTCTTTCAAATTCTAAATTGTGCGACGTCCACTCTTTTGCTTTTATGTAGGCGTATGGAGTTTTATCAAATACATTCATTGATACCTGATCACAGACATCCCAGCTGTCAAAATCCTGTATCCATGCATCCATCTGTGCTTCCGTTACCCGCTTCGGATCATCGATAATTCCTGCTAAAATTCGTGCCTCATGAATGCCTGTTTTCCATAACGCAATTGCTAATTTGTGATTTTTTCCAATTTTTTTCGCTATTGTCCGTAGGATAGGCATGGAAACACCAAGCGTATTTTTCGAATTTATCCCAAATCTCGCCATCCCTTTGACGTTTGCTGGGTTCTTATATTTTCGAAGTTCTCTGATAGTTGTTTCAACTAACCACTTCTCCATAAACTAAATTGTGCGACGTGTATCATCTGTGGAAAAAATTCACGTTTTTAAACCCGCACAGAGTACAAAACTTTATTGTGCGAGGTAAACCGTATGAGCGCCAAAATCACCGCATGTGTATAATATGCAGTACGGTCAATAACATTGTTTGTGAGAAGCCCTACTGCACCCATTTTTTGTTTGGAATTGCTTTGTCCAAATACGATATCATCTGCTTCCCCGAGCTCTTTTCCATCTCTAATTAATTCCGCTACTTTTGGTGGAAGCATAAACGTGCCTGTCTTCCCCTTCCCTACCAACCCACCTCTAGATTCAATAACCACCCATGCAAAGGCCTCCATATTTTTCCCCGCGTCAAAGAAGGCTTCACCTACTCCCCCTTCTATTCCAACCCAAAAATCCGCATCAGGACGCTCCACTTTCGCATTTTTCACCCGCGACAGCGCTCCTTTTTCTGTTTCAATATCACTCATCGGCTGATGAGAGACGTTTGAAGAAACAGAAACGCCATAAAAATGAAATTTTTTGTCCGGAAACATAGCTTGGAATCCATTTTTCACTGCTTGAATTTTAACCGGATTGGTGGAAGCTATTACTACAAAACTCATAATCCAATTTTTCGGGCAATAAAGGATGCGACAAGCGCGGTCACTGCTGTTACCAGCGTACCCCAGGAAATATCAAGAAGCGCAAAATTCAAAGGCCAATTACGAAGCGTAGCTAAATTCGTCAAGTCATAGGTCCCATACGCAAGAGCCCCTAACAACGCACCCATAAAAAATACCTTTTTCGGATCATCCTTATACGGAAGAACGACCAATATAAGGATACCGACTGTATAAAAAAGATAAAACAGGACTGCAGGTATCATCTGGGTTTTTCCTGCCAGATGCGACAGATACTTCGTAAAGAGCTTCATTGCCACGAAATAGAGCCATAGTACGTCCAGTCCAAGAAGGGTAAAAAAGGTTGCGATATAAAGAAGGATATAGTTCATAGGAATTTACTCACCTACTAATAACAATATCTCTTTCCGAACTGAAAGATAACGTCCTGAAAAAAATCCTGATACGTACTCGGAATTGTATCCAGATCAGGACAGGGAAACCCATCCATGCTGACCAGCACGGTCCACGTCTTATCATCATTTTGCCATGCTATCCATTGCCAACGATCATGTGCCCACCATGAACCTTTGGCCGCTTTCTTCGTAGCGTCAAATTGATCAATATCCACTTTTTTGTCCCAGACTCCATTGGTTTTCGTATCTACCGCCTTATAGACAGCGTATGAGAGCATCTTTTCTGTTTTCATGAAGCTGATCTCTTTCAAACAAAAAACAACCAATAAAAACACTCCAAAAGACAATACATAAAGGAGAATGGATTTTTTTACGTTCTTTTTCTTTGCTTTGGTCACCATATCCTTTTTAGTGTATCACATAAGTTACTATACACAATTTACTTTCATGATTTTTTCTAGCTTTTTCCAGTACGTTTTCTATATAGTGCATTTTTAGTTTCGAGCATTTCCACTTCTCGTGATGTGAATATTGAAGTCCCCTTCTTTTGAATTATGTGGCCTGCCACATAAAAACGTCCATTCGTTTTCATAATCAATCCATTTAGTGGTATATCCAAGTTTCTCAAATTCTTTTACTACTTCTTCTAAGCTTTTATATTCATCTAGTCCGATAACAATATCTATTTCATTTTTTCCGCTTGTGTCGGGAATGGCTGAGTTCCCAATATGATGAATATTTTTAATAGATGGAATCGATTGAAGTATTCTTTCTTTTTCCTTTTGATAAAGGTATGGCAAATCCATCGGAAATCTGAAAACGTACTTATCATCGAAAGTGGCGGAAAAGAATTCATTCAATATCTTCGATCGATAGGGTTAACTGCCAGAAACAAAGTAAAAGAGCAAATCGGTGTACCTCAATGGATTACTTCAAATGCCAATTTCTGCGTCTCCTGTCTTCGTGGGCTCGTAGACACGGATGGAGGAGTATTTACCCACATATATACAGTAAACGGAAAAGAATATCGCTATAAAAAGCTTTGTTTTACCAACCGATCCGTTCCCCTTCTTCATTTTGTTTTTAACACCTTAAAAGAACATGGGTACACTCCTAAAATAATTGAACACATAGAAAACAAACGGGTCTGGTTGTATAATCAACAAGAAGTCGCGTCTTATCTAACAAAGATTAAATCAAGCAATCAACGGCTTCTTCGTGCGCATATGGAGGGTTGCCAGAGTGGTAATGGAGCGGCTTGCTAAGCCGTAACGGCGAATAACCGTTCACAGGTTCGAATCCTGTACCCTCCGCAGTAGTCCTATAGTTCTAAGGGACTCGTATACTATCGTTGAATGGGTTGATCTGGCTTGCTAAACTCTCTTGAGTAAAACATTTTTCGTTTCAAGAGCCTAGAGAACACTGAATATGCAGTTATTGGGATAGAAAAGTTGCAATAGAATCGAAGACTCCATCTGGTAAATTGTTCCTAGAAACACTTACATTTTGTGCACTATTGAGACTGCTATACGGATAGTGTGATAATTCAGGAATTGCTTCCAACCACAATCGTTTCCCTCGCATCATGATGATTGGTTTTTGTTGTTTTATAGCTTCTCGGACAAGAAAGAACGTGTATCCTTGCGAAGGAATGATCGACATGGGTTTGTACTGTTTGGAATGATATGGAAAATATTCAACGCATAGAAACTTCTGTGAAACAGTATCCAACCCAAACAAGTCAATGAATTGTTTGAGATGAGCGTGCCACCAGATGAAGCCACCAGACTCTTTAAATTTTTGATTCAGAAGGTAAAACGGTGGATCACTTTGATGAAATAGGTTTTTTCTATTTTCCAACACAAATTCCTGTTGTTTGTGCCAGTAAAGATCTTTGTCATCAAACCCCGGATTTAGGTTTAGAAGAATAACTTTTGCAGTTATTGGATTTCCAAGGAATGGCTCCGGCAGAATATCTGTCCGGATTGCATGATTAGGATCGATACTTTCATTAAACGCAGAAATATTAGAGAGATCTTCTTTTAGAATATATGGTTGTATATGAGGAAGTTGTTGCCATGGATTTTCCATGACACCAATTGTACATCATTTGATCCGTAGCTCTCGATTGTGGAGGATGAATTTCGTTTTGATCACACTTAATATTTCCTGTCGTTCTTCAGTGGTTCCGAATTGTAATGTGTGAAGAAGATATCGTTTTACCATATCCGTGTTAATGTGATTGAACGCCATATAGTCGATTTCCTGTAGATTGCCGTTTAAATATTCCTGCTTCAGTACGTCGGATCGTAGTTTGTGGAATTGGTCGATGTTCTGTTTGAGCTTATGAGCAAGCTCCAATTCATTGATCTTTATTTCATCTAGATGTGCAATGAGTTGTTGGATCAAATCTTCTTCTGTAATATATGGTTCATCACAGTCATAATCGAGTGACTTCGTACAGTGATAGTAAATATGCTTTGTATATCCTCCATATTTGAGTTTCTTGTATTTTTCTTCTCCTGTTACTGATGCGCCGCAACTTCCGCACTTACAGATGGTTTTAAATGGGAATTCTTTTTTATGCCATGTTTTTGGAGGAACGGTTAATTGGCGTTGCACCTTTTCCCATAAGGTTTTTGTAATGAGCGCCTGATGTCTCCCTTTATAAATTAATCCATGATACTCAAAATCGCCGTAGTAAAAAGGATTATTGAGTGTCGCGTAAATTCTCCCAAGACAAAGGTGTTTCTCATTTTTCGTTTCAAATCCAATCGTGTCCAACCATTTTTTCAGTGTCCGTCCGCTGTGACCCTGTTCTCCGACACGGACAAACATTTGTTTGACAATCGGTGCTCGTTCTTCATCAAACACAATTTCACTGATGCGATTATTAGTAAGAATATTTTTATATCCGAGTGGAGCAACACCCGGTCTCCATCCCATTTCGCATTTTGCTTTGAGTCCACGTTTTACATTAATCCCTCTATTATCATTTTCCAGTTTTGCCTGTGAGCAAAGAATCATGAGAAGGAATTTTTCATTGGGATTATTCGTGAATGTTTGGGAATACGTTCGGATCATCTGAAGTTTTCCTATATCCATCATGTCGACGAGTCGACCGAGATCTCCTGCGTTCCGACTGAGTCTATCCGGTGCCCACGTGAGGATGCCATTAAATAATCCGTTTTCAATATCTGTCAACATTTGGTTGAATACTGGTCTTGCAAGCGATGCTTTTGCGGAATGACTTTCTTGTCTGATCTCCGTAACTGTGAGGCTTTCTCTTTGAACGAGGTCCTGCATTTCCTTTATTTGCGAGTCAATGGACATAGCCTGTCGCTCGTCTGATTCGCTTGATTTACGGGCATAAAGGCAGTATTTGATTGCAGTATTTTCCATATCAAGGATGAACAGTACCGCGAAGCCACGGTGAAGTCTAGATGGAGAAAAGAGACCACAAAACAGCCCCCAATGGGGGCTGTTTGAATAAAAAAATCTCTATTAATTTGTCGGAAGTGCTTCCCATGAATCAACTTCGAGAAATGCATTACTGCTTTCCTGATATTTCCCTTTTGGAATACTGACTTCAAGCTTGAGCAATACCTCTCCTTTTAACAATTGATCAATGAGCTCTTTTGCTTTTTTGGTTGTATCTCCTTTATCAATATATGCATACACCCCTTCATACGATCCTGAAACGGAGGAATCCCAGAGGCTCAAGGAATAGTATTTGGTTTCATCACGGAATCCGTAGTTGTAATAATCCGCAATTTTGGCATAGGCATAGAGAGGGAATGATTTTCCTACATAGTCCGCAGTCGTAAACGTGAGTCGTTTAATATCCGGATCATTTTTTGCCATAAGGTCGTTGACGGTAGTTTTTTGTGTCTTTGGTTGGTTAGATTCTGCTGGCACGGTTGTGGTTTTTGGACCTCCACCAACGATAGCAACCACGATAACCAAAGCTACTACTCCAACAATGGCGATCAGACACCCTTTTCCTGCTTTTTTCATATGTGCTCACCTCCTTTCAGATTATGGTCAATGCTATATGTAGTTTAGCAGAAAAGCAAGTGCAAAATGAAGCTATTTGCTAAATGGCACTTAGTGGAGAACAACTACCGTTCCTATGACAATATAGGCATGAGAAAAAACGCGAAGTTGCCAAAGATTATCGGAACGAGGATTGCACGAAGAAGAAAGCAACTCAAACTTACGCAAGAGGAGCTGGCAGACAAAGTGCGTATTAGTCGGGTGTATATGGGATATATTGAGCAGGGACGCAATGCTCCAACTATTGAAACACTTGAAAAAGTAGCTCGCGCGTTAGGAGTAAAACCATCAACACTCATTACTTAACAAAAATCACGGGCATTAACTGAGAATGCCCGATGCCATTTGCTTTCTTCGTTATGTTTAGGAACTTCGGCAATAAATAGGCCAGACTTAGGTTTGCTTTCTTCTTCGAGAAGCTTAAAAATAACGAGGCTTAATGCATCAACAAGATCATCATGTTTATCAAACGGAAATCGAAGAAGTTGATGGATTAATTCTTCACACCCTTCTTCCGGAAATACGATTGTTCCCATTTCAAAAAGGTAAGAAATAGCATTAACACGCTCCTCTTTATTTTTTCCATACAATTTCACTTCCTCAGCCCTATACCCCTCGTGTTTCATTGTTTGAACAAATACAGCCTGATATGCAACACTTTCAACATAGAGGGTGCCTCTTTTTCCAGAGGGAAAAATTGCTTTTTGTTTAGCAATTTCTATTTGTTGGTAGTATGTTATTCTTCCGTTAAACGGTCGAGGAAGTACATAAATCATAAGGTCTTTTCCATGCCCTACACCAATGACCTGTACCATGCTGGTGCAGTCCGCAGTGTCGTTGGTAGAAATTGCAGGGTCAATGCCAACGCCTCGAAACCAACATTTTTTATCAAACACCGGAGCAGGACCGGCAAAGTATTTGATCCACTCCGATTTGATCATTGGCTTCGTATTAATAACCGGCGTGAGTTCGTACTCCTGAAGCCATGCAACGTCGCTAATAACCTTCGCACGTAATTCTTGCACCAATGCTTCGGTAGGAAATTTCTCTTTCCATAAGGGTGTTATTCCATCGGGTTGAAAGAAGGGGTATCTTCGGAATGTTATAAGCGGGTTTGTTTTGCTTTCTTTTTTTAGACGCATAATAAGTGAGTCAATATCAAGCATATTTCCAGATACCACGACCTTCGTGTTTGTGTCTCCGGCTGGCATGATTTCCTGACTGAACCAGGCGAAGGTTTTATCTCGCCCTTCCTCAGTCTTTACCGAATCAACGTCCTCAGGATCGTCAATAACGATAAGATCGGGACGGTATTGTGCGTTTCGGAATCCCCGGGTACTTGCCCCGAATGAGGAGGCCATAATTCTGGCATCATAGGAAGGAATAATGAGCGAGCTTTTCCGCCACTCATCAGTCACTTCCTGAATATTGAAAAGCTTATAATCGTTTATTAATAATTTGTTTCGTTCAAACTCCTGTCTGACGTTACTTAATAGGAGATGGCTTTGCTCTTGGGTAAGACTGGAGATGATGACGTATTTTTTCTGTTGTTTCCCTAGGATCGCCCACATGGGGTAAATAAGGGACATGATGGTCGACTTACCAGACCCTCGGAATGCACACACGACAAAAATTGGTTTAGTTTCATTTTCAAGGATTTGCGTCATCTCTTTCTGAAACTCTGCCGTCGGATGGGTGGTGTAGTGGCTAAAGTACGTATGCATGAACCAATACAGACTGTTCTGTGTGATGTGCTTTCGAAATCGCCGATCGGTTTTGATGAGGCGAATGATGTCATCATTGTTCATGTGGCTCCTCCTTGGGTGTGGGAGGTAGAATGCCACCAAGTTGCAGTGCCTTCATGACCGCTTCCTCTTGTTCTGGTGTCAATTCATCTTTTTGTTTGTGCGTGGTTAGCTCTATGCGGGTACCGTAGGCAGGGTGTCGGTGATTCAGCCAGTACATGACAGAGGTAAGGTTTCCATTATTTATTTCTCCTAATAGTTTACTTTCGGCAAGGGCGTTTATAAAGGAGACACCTTCTTCGATTGCTTCTTCCACGATTTGTGAAAAAGCACTGTCATCATGTTTCCAGCGATAGAATGTCGCTCTGGCAATTCCTACTTTTGTACATGCCACTTCAATGATGGGCATCCGACGTAACTGTTCAATCATTTGCTCTTTCTCTTTTTGTTGACGTTTCTCTACGGCGTTCATATGATCCTCCGTATTTTTAATCCTGTCAGTTTCTCCCAACGGTTTCGGATGACCTCTGCATAGACCGGAGATTTTTCCATGAGGTAGCACCGTCGTTTCATTTTGGTCGCGGCAATAAGTGTCGATCCTGAGCCACCAAACGGTTCTACGATGAGGTCATCACGTTTGGTTAGTACTTTGATGTAGGGAATGAGGATTTCAATCGGTTTAGTACCGAAGATGATGCCTTGCCCTGAATGTTTTTCATCGGAAGCGATGTATTCTATGAAATCAGTAGGACAATATTTTTTGTGTTTCTCATACGGTTCCCAATGCGGTTTGCCTGACGTAGCAAAGAGAGCGTTCTCATATTCAGTTTGAAGAAGGTCATCAGTTTCAGGATTGATATTGAGTCCAACGTTGCCTTCGGTTCCTACAAGAGCAATATCATGTTTATTGAAAAATTTATATTTTGCGGCAAAACCGGAAACGCGATTAGGAAGATGCCACACGACAGTGTTTCGGTAACGCCAATGTTTTTCCATTTCGTTCCATATAGTACGAAGATTTTTTGGATTTTCAAAAATCATGATCGAAAAATCAGGTTTTTGCACCTTTGCAATATTATTCATCCATAATTCTGTAAAATTATCCGGCAACACATCTGTCTCCAGATACCGTCTGTCACGCTTGGCACCAAAACCCGTAACTGCATTTCCATGTTTTGTTTTTCCACGGAGGTAATCCAAAATGTACGGGGGATCAGTAAAGCACATATCTGCCTTTTCATCTCCCATGAGTTTCATGGTGTCTATCTCTAAAGTAGAGTCGCCACACATGAGTCGGGAATCGCCGAGTTGATAGACTTCTCCCTTTTTGATCTGAATGGAGTCAATTTTTAACTTTGATAATTCTTTTTGGAGATCAAATTGCTCCGGCATTGGGTCGATATCAAAAATATCATCCAGTTCTTCACTCGTAAATCCAATCGTAGAAAGGATTTTTTCATCAAATGTTGCCAAAAGTTTGAAGTCCCATTCTCCCTGGTTCCGGTTCAAGCGAATATTCAGTTCCTTCTCCCGTTCAAGGTCTGGAATGGTAAGAAATACCACAGGTACCTCTTTGTATCCGAGTTTCTTCAGCGCGGTGAGGCGTTGATTGCCTCCGATAACGACACCTTCCCGTCCAGGGGCTTGATTGACGAGTAATGGGTCAACGGTTCCGAATTCCGTCAGGCTGGTTGTGAGATCGGCAAGATCCTTCTCTGAAATCTTTCGGGGATTGTATTCTGCGTATTTCAGTGTCCCGATGGGGACATATTGAATTTGAATTTTTTGGTCTGACATAGACACTCCTTTCATTACCTAATGGGATTTCTCACAAAAATATTAATAAGAAGGATGAAAAACGATGTCACGTATTTGTGCCATCCTTGGTTTCTGGTTTTTCTTTTAAGAAAAATTGCAGTTCATCTTAGGAGATATAAATATTTGTATCTAAAAATAGCATAGCATATTGAAATTACCTGTCAATACGTTCTAAATGGGATATTTCTATCCCAACTTTAGATTCAAAATGATTATTTTTTAGTCAAAATTTGTTTTTGTTTAGCTTCGAGATCATCAGATTTTATTAGTATCAATCTAGGCATTTTTTCTTACTCACATTTAGCGGTATAATTGGTTTATGGACAAAGTAGATGATTCTACAAAGAGTATCCTTTATCAGCTTTCGAAGTATTACCGAGAAGTTCTTAAATATGTAGCCTCTTCAGCTTCGAGAGTGTTGCAAAATGTCGCAAATGGACAACGATTTGGTCTCGTTGCAGATTTAGCTCTGTTAGTTACTGATCCGGAAAATTTAAAAAAGCAAATAATACGAATTAGCAAGCCGAAAAAAGAAATTGAGATTAAAAAATTTAAGGCAGAAGAGGCAGAAAATGGAGAGAACGAGGAAGAACAAGATTTAGAAGAGCCGGAAATTACTGACGAAGAGATAGCTTGGTCGGCGGTTAATAAAATATGGCGAACACAAGAAAACAACCCATATGAACGTGAGACAGTGATTGGTGAGTATTTAGTAAAGACAGTTGCTAACAAAAAAAATTTATTAGCACCCCTCTTATTAACGCAAATTGAAATAACTTACGATCCTGAAACTTCATCTTTTAATCTCACTAAACTTTCTACAAAGCCGGATCTCAATAGAAGCTTAATTGCTACGTTATTAGCAGATGATAATTTAGCGCCGGTGAGAAGTGAAATAAATGAATTATATCTTGAGGCTGAAGATATTGATTTAAATATCTTAAAGAAAATTGTTAACTTATTAAGTAATCATGTACCAACTCTCAAAAGTATTGAAATTATTGAAGATAATATATCTTTGAACGATGTAGCTGCTTCGGATAAGGATAATTTTATTGCAAATACGTATGTTTTAATAAATACTCCACGCACATCCTCTTTTATTTTAGATGATTTAGATGAATTAACAGAAAGCGAAGCTGATATAAGCAATACTCCAATAGAAGATTTATTAACTGTAGATTTTAAAGAATCCGAAGGGGATTCTTCAGGAGAATCTACCAATCTAAAACAAGATATATATTTTTTCCCTTTAAAATCTAACATTCATCAACAAAGAATATGTGACAATGTGATGTCTAAACGATTAACAGTAGTTTGGGGCCCTCCGGGGACAGGAAAATCAGAAACGATCTCCAATTTAGTATGTCATTTAATTGCTAACGGTAAGTCTGTCTTAGTCACAAGTCAGCAAGAAAAAGCATTAGAAGTAGTAAGGGAAAAGTTAAGAAAAAATGTATCGTTAACAACCCCGAGGCATCCAAATTTGACTATACCTCTAGAATTAGCCTTAATTAAAGGAGAAAAAGAAGAAACCATTGCCGCGGATATAAAACAAAAACTTGATGCATTAGGGGTATATACACTTGGGCTTAGTTCATTTGAAATTCAATCCAAATTGAATGACATTTCTGCTTCTTTAAAAGAGAATAAACGTAATCAATTAGAGTTAATGAAACGATTTACAGAATTGAAGCTTCTTGAAAAGAATAGATATCTCTCAAAAGACGATTCTCCACTAAGATTGGAAAAATATAGGGAGTATTCAATTTTAGACTCGAGCGAATCGTTTTCCGTAGAAGATCCAAATAGAAACGCTAAGCAAATCAATCGTTTTGCTTATTTGCTTTCTGTATTTAAAGAAGATAGACCGAAATATATTGATAAATATGGTACCGATTTACATAAATTATCTCAAATACAAGAGTCAATTCGTGCTATTTTATCAATATTACAGCGCATACAAAACTCCCTAGCGCTGTCTTCGAAAACTGAAATATCCTTCATTAAGGAGCTTATAGGAACATATTCACCATCCGAAGCATATGAGATTTCAAATAGTCTTTCAGGAATTTGGGTCAGCCTTCAGAAAATTGCTTATGAGCTCTCTTTAAGCGGAAAAAAGTTTGAAAAATATATACAACATTTGTCTCAAATTCCAAAGGAATCATACGAGTTGGCATCAAAAATTTTAACAAAGTTAGAGTTATTAGATGTTGATGTTCAAAATTATGATTTAGCCGTTGATATAGATCTGGACTCTATAGAGATAAATCAGTTAATAGAAGATTTGGAAATACTTAAAAACACCAAACCAAATCTTTTTACGAACATTTTTGATAGCAAGGCAAAAGACTCTCTTCATAGAGTATCTAAAATTTTACAATTATCCGGCAACGACTGGAGAAGTAAGTCATTAATATGTGATCAATTGGATAAGGTTATTCGTCTAAAAAAGGCTAAAAAAACTCTTGTAAATATTCTAGAAGAAATTAAATCTTTACCGTTCGAAATATCAACTAACAAATTAACTGTTGAGCATTTACAGGAATTTATTTTAGAATTAAAAGGCTTGGTCGATATAGGAAGTTTGCTTAAAAATTCTAATGTAATATCTTCATTCAAGAATACTCCTCAAATAATCGCTAAATATATTAACATTGACAATCTAGAAAATACTAAAATATGTACGAGTGAAATTAAAACATTAAATGCAAATTTTGACGTTTTAAAAAGCCTTATATTGTCTTATAAACTTCGTGAGGTTTCTCCAGATTTATTAAGTTCAAGTCAAATAGCAAAACTAACATCTGAATTTGAGACATTAGATATATTGATTAATAATTTGACTGAATACGTCAATATATTCCATGCGTTAAGTAGTCTACCAATTTCAAGAAAAAATATAACTAAACTTCTTGAGGAAAATAAATATGTGTTGCCCACTATATTTGAAAAATCTGAAATTATTGTCGAGTGTCATCGTCTTGTCAGACTTTATGGTTCGGATGTCGTACAAGAAACAACCCAGGTCGTCGCGGAACGACTAAAAAAGCTAGTGGCAAAGAATAAACAATTGATTTATGAGTATATATTAAACGTGCGATTAATAACGCTTCATGAGGCAAGTCATAGTAAATTAGCTAATAGTAATCTAGTGAAGTTAAAAAATTTGTTGGGAAAGAAGAAAAAAACACTTAATTTTCTAAAAAAGAAAAACTCAGTAGATTTTTCCCAAGTACTTTACTATTTCCCATGCTGGCTTGTAACAATAGACGATGTCGCTAGGTATTTCCCTTTAGTTAAAGGTTTATTTGACTATGTTATTGTTGATGAAGCTTCTCAATGTAGTCAAACTGCAATTCCCCATTTATTTTATAGAGCAAAAAATGCGGTTATAGTTGGTGATGAAAAACAACTCCCCAATGCAAATTTGAGATTTCTCCAAAAAGGAATAATGGATTCCTTACAACGAAAATATAAAATAAATAGTCATGATAAATCTCAATTTTTTGATTGTAAGGAGTATTCGCTTTTAACATTTGCGCAGGCAGCAACTCCACTGCTGCCATTAATAGAACACTTCAGGTGTGATCCCACTATTATTCAATGGTCTAATGAACATGTTTATAATCGCATGATGAAAATATTGACACCAGTTTGGGAAACTAGATTTGCTCCACCGATGGAAGTTAGATACCTCCCTAATGGAGCAGAAGATGTTGAAGCTAAAGTGAATCCGGTCGAGGCAGAAGTAATAGTTGAAGAATTAAAGAATTTAGTGACAGATAAGGCCTATGATGATTTAACAATTGGAGTAATTTCTCCATTTAGAGCACAGGCGGATTTGATTAGTGAAATGATATATAAAGAGCTTGATCCAGAAATTATTAGAAAATTTGCAATACAATCAAGAACAGTAGATGGATTTCAAGGGGACGAAAGAGATGTAATAATTTATTCCATGCGTTTTTCACCTAATGGAAAACCTGGAAGTATTACAGCAATTGAAACTGGTGTAAATGAAGAAGGCTTTAAGCGTATGAACGTTGCTTTCACACGTGCGAGAAGAAAAGTAATAATATACACATCTCAAAAACCGTCAATGTTTCCCGGAAAATATATTAAATCTTTCATGCAGCATGCACAATATGTTCAAGAGAACTATGTTGATCCATTTTCACCAAAAGATGATCAATTTGATAGCCAATTTGAGGAAGATGTTTGTCGATTATTTCGCGGAAGAGGTCTTAATGTTATAACTCAATTTCCGTGTGCAGGATATAGAATTGATCAGGTAGTTATCGATAAAGAGGGTCGGACCTTAGCAATTGAGTGTGATGGAGATTTTAAACTAGATGAAACAGGAGATCTGCCACCTGAGCATTATATGCGACAAGCAACTATAGAACGAGTTACTCAATGGGATGTCCAGAGAATTACTGCCAGTCAATTCTATTTAAATCCTGAAACAACAATAGATCAGGTCATTCATCTCTTAAAAATGCAACCTACTCCAACAGAACGTAAGCTAAACCAAATTAATATTGAACAAAAAGAATCTGCAGTAGGACTTGTCTCTTCAAAAAAAGAGGAGGAAGAGGTGGAACAGGTTTTAAATTTAGTGGAATCAAAACCACAGGTAGAGAAAGAGACATCTTTAAAAAAAAGAAAGAATAAAACTAAGCCATATCTGTCACAGACACCATTATTTGATGATGAATTAGAAAAAATGTTACTTGATAAAAATACATGGTTTCAATTATCTCATTGGGGTAAAACAACTGGTAATTTCAGTTCTTTCCAGAATAGATTTAGTTATTCTCTGGGGGTATATGTTGCTCATAAAGGAACTTTAACCGAAAAACAGAAAGCGTACGGTAAAAAATTATTAGAAAGCGCAAAAACACAAGGATTTCTTAATCATAGTTAACAGACGTGTTGACTTTGAGTTAAATATATATTGATTTTATGGCGACTTTAGTAACTGCTTCAAAATTATATGATTTTTTTCAATGTCCTCATAGAGTATGGAGAGATAAATATGGACCTCAAGAGGAAAAGGATCCAGAACCGAATCCATTTGTCCAACTTTTATGGGAAAAAGGTATTCAGAGAGAAAAGGATGTTGTTAAACAATTAGGAGCATTGTTAGATCTAAGTTCTATAAATAAAGAAGATCAATTTAGGAAAACAATCGAATCAATGAAAGCGGGTGTGCCCCTCATATATCATGGATATATTCGTTGGGAAAATTTAGCCGGAGAGCCGGATCTTTTAAGAAAAAATGGTGACGGGACATATTTGCCGATCGATATTAAAAGTGGTCGAGGCTTAGAGGGTGTAGATGAAGTCGAAGGAGAATCAGGAAAACCTAAAAAACATTATGCTGCACAATTAGCATTGTATTCTGAAATACTTATTGCTCTTGGTTTTGCTAAAGATCGCGTTGGTGAAATTTATGATATAGATAGTAAAGAAGTGATCTACAATCTTGATGAACCAATGGGAATAAAGAATAAACAAACGTGGTGGCAGATGTATCAAGATACTAAAAATGAAACTGGTTTGCTTATTGAGAATAAATTAAAAAATGACCCAGCACTAATAGGTGCATGCAAGTACTGTCCGTGGTATAAAAGTTGTAAAAGATGGTGTGTCGAAAGAAAGGATTTATCAACAGAATTTTCTTTAGGAAGATCTAAAAGAGATACACTACGACAGGATTTAGGAATCGAAACAATTGAAGAGTTAGAACGGATAGATATCCCATCACTTCTAGAAAAAAAAGCTCGAGACAAAAGTTTTTTGCCCCGTTTAGCTGAGTCTTCACTTAACACTTTAAAAAAACGAGCGAATATTTTGTATTCAACTAAAAAACCAGTTATTTATTCGCCAATAACTTTCCCCTCAGCTCCGTATGAATTGTATTTTGATATTGAAGACGACCCGACACAGGGATTCGTATATTTGCATGGCGTTTACGAACGACATAACGGAAAAGAACAATTTATTCCGTTTGTTGCTAGAGATAATACATCTGAAGCAGAAAAACAGGCATGGACTGAATTTTGGCAATATATTAAATCGTTACCTAAAGATGGGTATTGTTCATATTTTTATTCAAAACATGAACCTACTACATATAAACGTATGCAACAACAGTATCCGGATGTTGTATCAATGGATGAGTTAGAATATTTTTTTGATCCATCACGTGCTGTCGATTTGTACTATGGTCATGTTTTAAAGAATACTGATTGGCCATTATCCAGTTATTCGTTAAAAGAAATTGCACAATATTTAGGATTTAATTGGCGTGACAAAACTCCTTCAGGTGCATTATCTATTCAGTGGTTTAATGAATATTTAGTAGATAAGGACCCCGCTAAACTTCAAAGAATCGTTGATTATAATGAAGACGATTGTAAAGCAACAATGGTATTAAAAGACTTTCTTCAAAAAAATTAAAGATGGAAGATTATGGATCTTAAATATAGCATTCAAATTTCTATAGAGTCATTGTATCTTCTTTTATCTAATAGATCGAAATGTAAGGAGCTTTTAAATAAAGAACATCTTGATGAGAACGACATGATTGATATCTATGTTAGTCTTCACATTGTTCTTGAAACGAGCTTGAATGCACTTCACCGTCAGATCATTACAAATCAAATTGTGAAACCGATTGATGAATTAGAAATCATCAAAAATATCGATAATATAGGGTTTATCGAGAAGACAATATTATTTATTTACAATGCCCATTTTCAATTTAATGGAGATTTAGAAAAAGCAGCAATGTATCATAGAATTATCGGAAAAATGAGAAACTTTTCTGGAATCAGAAATAAATTATTGCACGGTCATTCTATTAGTTCGTTTACAATTGATGAAAAAATCACACGTCTATCGGATACAAAATCAAATTTAGAAGAAAAGAAACTGAAAACACAAATAAAAGACTTTATTGAAATCAATGAAGGAATGAGATTTTTCCTTGACCATGTGGACAATAAGAGTTGGAGCAGATCTTACGTTGAAGATCTGAAAAAACAATACTTGAATTACGATTTCATTCCTGAAAACTACAGGTAATGTCACACAAGAGGAGATCTACGACGATTAAATAATTAATATTTCAATTCAAAAATTTTATATTGAGCATTTGGAAAAACTTCTTTAATTGATTCTTCAAATTTTTCAAGCTTCTGGCTTTTTGAGCAGGTCAATAATTCAATGTGGATATAATTATTTTCGGGCCACGTGTGAACTGCCAGGTGAGAGCTTGATATTATATAAACTAGCGAGATTCCTTGCGGCTTAAACATGTGATGAATATTCTTAAGTTCATGGATGTCAAGTTTTTCAATAAATAATCCAAGTCTATTTTTTATCCATGTTAAAGAATTTGCCTGTTCAAATGGGCAATTTAACTCAATGACAAAATGTCTAAAATAAGGTCTACTATATTTCTCCATACTTAATGCTTGTGTTTCACCATGACTTTTAAGTTTTTTGCATACGATTTAATAAAAGCTGGCATATTTTTTTCTCTTAAAACAGGATCTATTTCAGGAGTTTTTAATATTTGCTTTGTTGCTTTGCCTAATAAATCAATGGGTAAAAACTTATGAGAGAAAAGCTTAGTATTCTTTGTAGTCTGAATCCTCATTAAATTTTCATAAAAAGAAATACTCTCTTCTGCCGGATCATATTCTTTAAGTAATTTTATGTCACTCTCTTCAAGTGCCTCTTTAATAATTTCATACTGATTAAGGAAGGGTATAAGATCTGTAATTAAGATATTCATCTTATTCAGCACCTTTTGGAAATCAATGTTCATAGCCATATGAGATGGATATAGTGAAATATAGCCCGTTTTGTTTTCTACCTTATCAAGCATCTCTAGGCCTCTTAACGTAAACAATGTCAGGGGTTTTACCGTTGGAGTGGGGTCGGTAATAAAAGTGTCAAAATAATTTAAATAATTGGTTGGAGCTTTGTCCAATAGGTTCTGTTTTCTAAGCTTAATATTTAGCTTATATTGTTTTGAAATCATATCTGAAAAATTTAAGATTCTTTCATCGATTTCAAAAACTACTACCTCTTTTGCCATTCCAGTCCAAGCTAAGGCTAAACCTGTAAAATCATCGTCGCCTATGACTGCGATTTTTTTATTTTGCATATCGCCCCGTAAAATCATATAAGCTACTCTGCGAGCTACAGTATCAATATTGACAGGCCTTTGGTCAAATACAAAAGTCGATTTGGGTCTTTTTAGAAGCACTTTTTCCATAAATTTTATTAAAGGTTTAATCTTTTTGTTAATATCAACGAGCATTGAATTGCATGAAGCACATCTAATATCAGACATTTTTATTTTATATTCAATTTTTGAATCAAAAAGGGAGAACTTTGGTGATTTGAAGCGAAGTATTTTTAGGTTAACCATCTGATCAAGCAATCTGGCGACCCTCCTTTCTCCACCACCGACGTATGCCACTATTTCACTAAATGAGGAGGCACCATTACTTTCTAAGTATTCTATAATTTTTTGCGTCAGGTTTTTGTAGAACGGTATCTTATAATCCGCATCTACAATTTTCGAGAAATTAATTTTTGTTAATACGTTTACGTTCTTCATAATCAATTATTTATCAATTTTTGAATTCTTTTGTTATGCTCTATCATTAAAAAAATTTGTTTTATTATCATTGTTGCGTAGCTTCCTGTAGGTAAAATGAACGAAATTCGTATTTTATATTTGTTTTTGAAAATTTCATCATTTTGAACTTTTTCAGGAAAAACTGTTGTAGTAACAAGAAGGCTCCTGTTTTTTACCTTTTTATGAGCCTTAAATTCTTTTCCAGAAAAAGCATATCCTTTTACATAACAGAAGGCGTGACTAATAAAATTATGGTGTCGTGGAAAAAAAAGAACGCCAACATTTTTAAAATCAACAAGCTTTCCTTTATTTAGTTTTTGTAATTCTGTTGATGCCTTCATATTCCATAAACGACTGTTATATGAGGAGATAAAAAATGATAGTTTTTTGGGGTTAATTTTTTCAAAAAAGGCCTTAAACTGATTCTTAGAGGTAATTTTTTCTTGAGAAATATCTCCTTCAAGAGAAGAGTTTTGAGTTTTTTTAAATTCAAGATAAACATTTTTCCAATCATTTTCTATTATTGCTTTACCTATTGAGTCAGTATTGTAAGGGCCTCCATCCATGCCGAATCTTTGCATATCATAATAGTTTATAAAGCTTACTGGACGGTTATTAACGGAAAAATTATAGAGATCTGTTGCTATTTCTTGATCTAGATTTCGTATAGTAATTTTAAATGAATTTCCATGTAATGATCTTTCGTAGACAGGTTCGTTTCCCAATCCAATAATTTTTTCAATTTTTAAACTTTTATTATCTTGATATTTATTTGAATTAAACGATGATAAATCTTTGGTAGATAAAATTTTTTTGATTGACAATATTTGACGGGTTTTCGCATTTTCATCTTTCAACCCCTGGGCCGCAATGTCTGAATAATGAACCTTAAAGTAGTTTTTGATAATATCTTCTGCTTCAAAAGTGGTAAAACCACTTTTTTCTATCCATAGATACGTGTAGCAAGAAGTTTGTTCGAATAACAATTGAGGAATTAATGGGATTTCTTCAACTTCAAAGTCGCTATTTATCGATTTTAATTTAAAATCTACCATATAAGATTTTAGTGAGATGTAGTTTTTATAAGTGCTCTACTTATTCAATTTTATTTTTTGAATAATCTTCATCTTGCATTTTTTGTATAGAGCGTTACGATAGGCTATAATAGTATACTGAGTATACACTTAGTAGCCTTAAAATACAACTGTGAGGTACTAAAAATTAACTTTTATGTTAGAAGAACAATTTCCTAACTTACAGAGTCACATAAATTTTGTGATTCATGCCCATCAGGATAGAGCAAAGGTTCCTGATAATAGAGTGCGAGGTTGGGACAATGAAACTCCTTATCTTATTCATCCACTTTGGTGTGCAACAACTATATTAACCGAGACATCCTTATCAAGAGACTTAAAAATAGAGGGAATTTTGGTTCTGCTATATTACGATGTAATTGAAGATACAAATGCTGGTGTTCCGAATGACCTGCCTCTTAATGTGCGCTTGAGCATAGGACATATGACATTTGTGGGAGGCATGAGGCAGGAAATGAATGAGATATGGGAAAAAGAACCAAAAATTCGTCTGTATAAACCATATAATAAAGTATCTAATCTTTTAGACTCTTCATGGATGCAGTCTGATTATCAAATAAAGTATAGAACATATACGTATAAATTACTTCTTGATGTCGAAAAAGAGTTTGGTTTATTGAATATTGTAAATATAGCCCATTCAATTATAAGTCCTGTCAAGCTTTAAAAGTTTGATTTGATGAAGGAAATAAATTTTTACGTGATATGAAAAATAATACAGTTGTATATGTCGAAGGAATTCCAGCAAGCGGTAAAACTACGATAATCAATCGGTTGTTAGGCAAGTTCAATAGGCTTATAGATATTGTTCCTGAGTACGTCGACAGTAGAGAGGGTAAAAGGGCAGAAATTACACATGATCCGAATTATTTTATTAAAAACGATGAGGCTAAGTGGCAATTATCGCAGGAATCAAATAAAAAATTTGTTTTTGTAGACAGAGGTCACTTGTCGACCGTGATATACAACCTTGTTGAGGTTAGAATAAAGAAAAATATTGATAGGCTAAAAATACTCGATTGGTATTTTGATTCTATTCTTGGAAAAAACAGGCTTCCGAGTTACTATATTTTATTACAAGCGGACCCTTTAATTTCGTTGAAAAGAAGAGAGAAATTTTTTGTGTCTCATAATATATGGGATTACCAGGAGTCTTTGGAATTTGCTAATGATTACTATATAAAATTTCTTGAGAGTTATGAAACTACAGTACCTAAATTAATAATCCAAGCCAATAAATTATCGTTAAATCAGATAGAAGATAAGATAGTTGAACATTTTGATTTAAAATAATCTCGGCAGAAAATATTTATTTGGTCTTGAAATTTAAGCCTACTACCTCTTCTACCTTAAAATTATTTCCTTGGTGTGAAAGTTTATAATAACCCGTATGATCGAAGCTTGCGTTCATCAGATTCTGATAAGACCCATAGCCTATTGAGAATAAATATCCAATCATTATGTCAAAATGGCATACGACTAATATAGTTTTTCCTTTTTGAGTGGTAATAGTTTTATTAAGAAATTTTTTAAATCTACTGGTCGTATCAGTCAAAGACTCCATGTTGGGAACATATTTAAAATTCATAGCATTCTTTCCTTCAATTTGAGCTTCATCTCTGAATACTTTAGGATATATTTTTTGTGCTTCTTCGAAACTTTTTCCTTGCAAACTTCCCCAATTCCTTTCATTAAGAAGCTCATCCGATTCAACTAGAAGGTTATTTGAAGATGCTAATATTTCAGCCGTTTTTTTAGCGCGTGATAAATTAGAAGAATATATCTTATCGAATGAGATGTGAGCCAGTCTTTTGGCTAAAATAGCCGCCTGTTCTTCTCCCTTTGTAGATAGTGGGTTGGGTTCAAGTATCCCTCCTATAATCCCTTTCAAATTAAACTCAGTTTGTCCATGACGCACCACATAAAAAATAGTTCGATTTTTCATATTTGAATTATACTATAGTTATAAAAATTCTCAATGGTCAAATAGACCGTCAATACGTTGAAATCACATCAAAAAGAGCATATAATGTCTCCAACTCTATGAAAAACCATGAAGTTGTCTATTTTGAAGGTTTACCTAGAAGTGGAAAAACAACACTAACCGGAGAGCTGGCTGCTGAGAATCCTCATATTTTATTGAAAATTGATGAATATGTTCATCCTGCATTGACTATTGACGGAATTTGGGATGATCAAAGAATATTCATGGAGAACGATGAGCTTAAATATCTTATAGCTCGTGCCTCTGGACAGCAGTGTTTGGTTGATCGGGGTCATCTTTCAACTCTTTTATATTCACACGTATATAATCAAATTAAGGCAGATCGTGACTTGAAATTTGTCGATGACTGGTATTTTGGAAAAATACTTAAAAATACAATGTTGCCAGATCGATATGTATTTCTTGATGTGACGCCGGAGACATCCTTGGCGCGAAGGAGAGTCCCACTAGATACGAATAACATGTGGGACCACCTTGAAGCATTAAAGTTTGCGAGAGAAAATTACCCGAGATACATGGGTACATATGAATCAGAAATTCCTGTTCTGACGTTAAGTTCAAGCTTAATGACAATTTCTGAATTAAAAAATAAACTCGTGCCATTTTTAGGACTTAAGGTTCGTGGTACAAAAAACACTAGTTTATAAAAAAAATTGCTCTAGTTTATATTGCTCATGATGGTTTTACCAGCCTATACACAGGCGTAGGAACCGTTGCGAGGGATTTTCTTCTGTCTTTCCCACACGTTCGTGAAGTTCTTAATAAGGAATATAAAGACGTAAATTTAAGCCTCTTCGCAACAACAATTAAATATAACAGAACCTGTTTTGGTTATTCGGACGATGTTAAAAAAAATACAGAAGAGTTTATTAAAAAATACAAAAATATTCATCTTGTAGAGCTTATCAATGGTTCAGCGGGAACAAAGTCATATGGCTCTATAGATTTATGGAAAAACGCATGCATTTCTGCGGCAAGTTTTTTATATAGTCTCATAAATTTCGAAAATTACGACAAGATTATAGTGATATGCGTCGATACTCCATTTGCCCAGGTGGCAAATTATTTTTTTGATCAATATGAATACAAAAATATAGAGTTTGTATGGTTGCCACAGAGCACGGTGCTAATACATAAAATTGACTCTGGATTAGGAAAAATTTTACAAAGAAATAATTATATTAAGGAACGGTTTATTTGGGAGAAAGCCATTATATACCTAGCTAAAAGAAATAAGCAGATTAAAATTGGTTTTATTGGCGAATATATGAAAAAACATTTACTCGTCGAATACAAAGCACAAAAAAATAGTTTAGTAAGTTTGCAAAATGGCCTCTTTTTTGAGAGGTTGAAAGAAAATGTAATCAGTCAGAGAAAAATATCAAATATTTTGAAATCGTTGGGTGTTCCATTGGATAGGCCATTATTATTCTCATTTGGAAGAGCGGAACCATATAAAGGTTTAGATTTAGTCATAAAAAATTCCTCAGATTTAATAAAAGAGCGAAACTATTTTGTTTTAATTTTAGCCTCGCCTTACTTTATGGATGATCCTTATGTGCATGATTTGAACGAGCTAGCTAAAAAGTTTCCAAAAGACGTAAAAATTGTGTATGGTCTAGATTTTTTAACACCTCACTATATAATGCAATGGCATAATACAAAAATATTGGCTTTATTTTCCAGGGCTGAACCTTTTGGATTAATTCCGGCAGAATCAAGGTTTTATAAAAATGTTAATCTTTCATTGCTAACTAGCGATCTTGATGGATATAAAGAACAAATATCCAATGGCATAGACGGATTTAAGACTCAATTAAACGATTCGTCTATTCAATCGATGTTTATGAGCTTGGCTGATTTAACTTTGAAGGATAAGACGCGGATGGCTATAAATGGTTATAATCGAGTAGTTCGGGATGACGACCAAGTTAGAATTAATTGTGAGTTTATTAAATTATACCTAGCTCAATAATTCGGACAGGTCGAAAGGGAAACATGCTAATAATAAACGAAAAAGATATAACTACAGAAAAATTTTCCGCCCACGGTGGAATGGGTCTTATGGAGATTAAATTTGCTTTCAAAAAACATCAACATTATGGAAACGATAATGATTCGAAATGGAACTGCTTTGCGGTTGCAACTTTACCAATTGGTGCAACAGCCGGATATCACAAACACGAGGATACGGATGAAATTTTTTACATAATAGATGGGAAGGCGACTATTACTATAGATGGAGAGTCCCATGAGATTAAGAAGGGAGACATTATTTTGACACGGATGGGTAGTAGTCATGGGATAACAAAAGTTAAAGAAAAACTAAAATTTACAGTTACGGAAATTTTTAGAAGATAAAAATAATTTACTATTTAATAATATATGAAAAAAATACTTATCATAGGAGGCACGCGTTTTCTCGGACCGGCACTCATCCATGAACTTATTAAAGAAAACGTAGAAATAACTGTCTTTAATAGGGGTAATGACTATAAAAGTGTGCTTCCAAAAAGCGTCAAACGCCTAGTTGGTGACCGCCGTGATGTCCGTACTATGGGAATATTAAATCAGGATAGCTATGATTTAATTTATGATTTATGTTGTTTCAATAAAATAGACGCACATAATTTATTAATTCACATTAAACCAACGGCTCATATCGTGTTTTTAAGTACTGCTGCTGCATATAAAAAACCTTTAATATATCCGGTCACGGAGCAATCAGAATTGGGTAAATGGGATTCATTTGGTGATTATGGTACTCAAAAGGTTGATGCAGAAAACGAATTTAAAGCATTTTCAAAAAAAAACAATTTAAAGTTGACTATCTTTCGACCAGTATACTTATTGGGCAAAAATAATTATTTTGATAGAGAAAATTATTATTTTTCTAGAATTATTAACAGAGATTCTATCCTTATTCCCGGTAGAGGAAACGCGCTTATTCAGTTTGTTTTTTTGGAAGAAACTGCAAAAGCGTTTAAAATAGTTCCCGAAAAACAAACAAACCAAATAGAGGTTCTAAATATCGCAGGGGATCATTATATAAGCGTAAAGGATTTTGTATTGTTATGTGCTGATATTATCGGTGAAAAGCCTAATCTTATCGAAATAGATTCCAAACGATATAAGTTAAAAGAGGACCATTTTTATGACGATTTTTATCCCTTTCCCAATCTAACATTTATTGTTTCCAACGAGAAAATAACACAGAAATACGGAATTAAATTTAAGCCACTTTATGCCGGACTCCATGACATATATCTTAATTGGAAGAAAACTTGGAAAGGAAAAACAAAAATATATCCGCTTGAAAAAGAAATGATCGAAAAAATTGCTAAATCATGAAAAAAACTACATTTATACTAATTGGATACGGAAATATGGGTAAAGATTGGGGTAAGGTAATTTCGAAGATGAATAATATTCATGTGGTAGGCGTAGTCGATCTGCTTAAACAGAACAGGCTTCAAGCTCTTATAGATTTCAGATTAACTGAGAGACAAGTCTCTGACGATTTCGAAAAATTATTATCTTTACTTAAACCTGACGCGGTCATAGATTGTTCACCCCCATTTGCTCACCATAAAAACACCCTAATAACCTTAAACAACGGTTGTCATATTCTAGGAGAAAAACCTATATCTTTGAGTCTGAATGAGGCGCAAGAAGTAATAGATTTATCTATAATTAAAAAAAGAATTTATATGGTTAACCAAAATTATAGACGAAACCCGATCATTAATATTATTCAAAAAACAATTGGTCAAATCGGAAAAATTTACTCCATTAATATAGATTACTTTCAGGGATTAGAATTTAAGGATACATTTCGTTATTCGTTCGATCATCCTTTATTATCGGATATGGCAATTCACCATTTTGATTTGGTAAGAATGATAACTGGTCAGGAAGCGAAAAATGTGTACGCAAAGGAATATAATCCTGAAACAAGCAAATTTAAAAACGGTTCGGGCGTATTTTGTCAGTTTGACATAGACAACGGAGCTATTTTTAGCTATAGAGGTTCATGGAGCTCTAAAGGATTTAATACAAGTTATAATGGATTTTGGCGAATTGTAGGCGAATATGGAACTATGATTTGGGATGGAAATTTATCTTTATCAATTGAAAAACAAACGAAAGATCATAATCTTCATAAATATGAAATAAAAATCCCAAAAAAATACTTGTTTACCCCCTATGACGTTTTTCTTTATGAACTAAGGGAGAATCTAAAATTATTTGTTGCTTCCGTAAACAATGGGAAACCTCCTGATTGTTGGTGCAGAGATAATATTAATAGTCTTAAAATGATTTTGTCAGCGATAGAATCATCTGAAAAGAGCGATATTATTAGGATTAATTGAGGACTTTTTAAATAAAAAGTGTAAGTTCAATAAAGTCCTGATTAAAGTAATGATTTTTTAACTCAGCCGTAATTTTATAACCAAGCTTTTTATAAAAATTTATCGATGACCAATTTATCCCTGTCTGAAGGTATATTTTGTGCCCTTTGTTTTGTTCTGTTATCTGCTTTGCTTTGTCCATAAGTTCTTTGCCAATGCCCTTCATTCTTTGATCTTCTGCAACCAACATTGTTCCTATATATGTAACTCCCGCTTCTATTTTCATTCCTAGAGTGCCGACCAGATACTGGTTATCATATGCCTCCAACACGTAATGTTTTGTATTCCAGTTTCGATTCTGCCCAAAATGTTCAAGATCTGCTTTTGGCCATTCTCGTTTGTTAAACTCTTTGACAGCTTTATTTTCTTTGGAAGATATTTTGATTTTCATATTTATAGTGTTGAGTTAGTTGTTACTAAAGCACTTTGTTAGTTTCGTTTTTATCCAAATAATTTTGAATACATGCGTATGTTTCCTTTGCGATATTTTTTACTGAGTCATCTGTGAAAAAGGCGATGTGTGGCGTCAGGATAACATTTTTAAATTTTATAAGAGGGTTATAGATAGAAAAAGACTCCTCATTTTCAAGAACATCTAGCCCAACGAAATTAAATTTTTTGATCTGTTTTACAAGTTCTTTGGTGTCAATAAGCCCTCCGCGAGAAGTATTAATGATAATACTCCCTTTTTTCATCTTTCTTATAACATTTCCATTAATTATGTGTGTGGTTTCAGGAGTCAAGGGTGCGTGTATACTCATAATATCAGTTTTTGCTATAAATTCCTCAAATGGCACGTAGGTAAAATTTAAATCCTTTGCTGCTTTTTCATTCTGAAAAACATCATATGCAATAATAGTATCTGAAAATGCTCGAATGCGTTTTATAAATTCTAACCCAATTCTTCCTGTCCCCAGTACTCCGATCGTTTTTCCTTTAAATGAAGTTCCGAGCCAATTTTCGTATGAAAAAATACCTTTGTGAATTTCTTCTTGGCAGAAAAGTATATTATGCATGCCAGAAAGAAGAAGCGCTAAGGCATGCTCAGCGATATTATATGATCCGTAATCAAGAATACGATAAATCGCAATATTTTTGTCTTTACAATAATTAATATCGATGTGATTTGTTCCAACCGTTCTTGTGACGATTAACTGAAGCTTTGGGAGTTTTTTAAGCGTTTTTGCATTTATTATCGATGCAGTTTTTATTGTGATGCATTCGAATGGAAGAATTTTTGTATTTTCCTGTACAGAATGAATGAAAATGTTATCACGAAGATAAGGTTTTATATATTGATCAACGTTAAAGTGTGCGATTTTCATATTTTATAATTATGTTGCTTAGTTCGAAAAACATAAACATCTTTATCTGAAGAATCAGGCGACATTAACAGTAAATCTGAATTGTCGAAGTGAAACATTTTTAACACGTCTTTCCAATCACTCTTATAATAGGCGCAGTATAGCATACTGCCAAAATCTCCATGACTTACTAGTAATATATTCCCATTCGAATGCAGTTTATGTAAGAGTCTTAGTAACTTTTTAGCTCTTCCTATCAGTTGCGGAAAGGTTTCTGCTCCACCCGGCGAAAGAAAATAGGTTACTGTTTTAGTTTTAAGTATATCGGGCGAACAAGCTTTTTCAATCTGTGCATGAGGTTTTCCTGTCATTGCTCCAAAGTCTCTTTCCGTTAAATCTTCCAGCACTTCAGGTTTCGGAATACCCAGGGTGTCTGTTATTATTTCCGCTGTTTGATAAGCTCTTTGGAGTGGGGATGTATAGACTTTATCAAAATAAGTTCCAGTACTTTTAATTTTTTGAGCAAGTTCAAGAGCTTGTTTAATGCCCTTATTGGTTAACAGTGTATCCCGTCTGCCGTTTAATATAAAGTTGGCGTTATCTTCATCTTGCCCATGTCTTGCTAAATAAATATTTAAATGTCTATTCATTTTAGATATTAGTCAACTGAATGTGTTTTTAATGATTTTAAGAATATTGCTACGTTTGCTCCTAAGTCCTGTATAAAATATCCTCCCTCTTGCACAGAGAGAGTGGGCAATCCCATGCTTCCTATTCGTTTGGCAGCTTCTGCATAGCCATCTTTTGTCATGTTAAAAACTTTTGAAGGATCATTTTTGATGCCATCAAATCCTAAAGAAACTACAAGATATCGAGGTGAAAATTGTTTTACTCTATAAATTATTAAATCAAGCGCATTTAAAAATACGACATCGTCGCTTCCAATTGGTAAAGGAATATTTAAGTTATAACCAAGTCCTACCCCTTTTCCTTTTTCGTCAGAATAGCCACTATAGTATGGGTAAGTTTTGCTTGGGTCTCCATGGATTGAAGCGTAAAATACGTCAGACGATTCATAAAATATTTCTTGTGTCCCGTTTCCATGATGAGCATCAATGTCTATGATTCCCACACGCTCTTTTGTCTGATCTGATAAATAGTGTGCAGCAAGCGCTGCATTATTCAGATAACAATATGAACCCATTCGCGCTCGTTCAGCGTGGTGCCCTGGAGGACGACATAGTGCATAAACTAACCTTTTACCCTGTTTAAGCATATCAGCACCTGTTAATGCGGTATAGGCAGAAAGCAGGGCTAGCTCGTATGTATTCCCCATAATTGGTGTAGCTATATCAAAAGAGTATATTCCCTTATCTGCTTGGGTATTTGTAGATCTTGGATTCAAACCGTGGGGAAATAAGGATGGATATGTAAAAGCAGGATATTCTTTTACTATTGCCAGTCGTTTTACTGGATCAACAATTTCTGAGACTAAAATAGATGGTCTTTGTGCTATTTGTTCGCTAATAGTTTTTAAGTGCTCTATGTACAATAGGTCATGCGCATTGTAAATAAGCGGCATTCCAAATTCTCTCGAGTGCGCAATTTCAATTTCAGAAGTTGCATTTAATTCTCGTAAAGCCTCTATAATTACTTTTGCTCTTTCAGGTTGATCCCATGAGGATTTCTGTATTCCGTCAAAAGTACCAAATGGAGGCGCATGCTCAATTGCTCTTTCATTAACAACCGCAATCATTTCTTTAGACATATTTAGGTTATATTATATCAAACTATATCAATAGTAGCGATAAGAATGTTTAAATGAAGAGAAGAATCCACAATCAGTCATTTAGAGTCTCGTAGTGGCATCAGAAGGCTCCTTACTCAGGATTATTAGGAGCCCCTTAATAGGAATGAAATAATCCGAATCGTGGGAAGTTTGTATTTTGCAGCTATTTGATAATACTAACTATTATAAAGAGTTTTAAACCTCAATAATTGCTCATCAAACTTCCGATCATTTTCAATATCGGATAAGTCTTCTCCTACAACACGCTCTATTGCCGGTTCCAGAAGTGCATATTCATATTCCACCAGATCGAAATACCCTCGTTCTTTTCGTTCTTTCATGAGATGAATGAGTTCTTGTTCAATACGAACATATATAGAGAGTTTTCCATTACGGCGAAGCAGTGGTTTGACATCAGTACTTTTGATGGTATCAAGTCTGAGGAGGAGCACTTTTAACAGACGTTTCTTTAACTTTTGTTTTTCTTTTCTCTTTGCCTTATTGATAGAGTCCTGAAATATCGTGTATGCGTATGTTTTGGTGAATAGATATGCTCTGACTCGTTTGTATGACATAAAAACGAGCAGGAGCAGAGTTATATAAGTTTATCATGGGTACTTGGTATAATAGCAGTACATGAAACAACACAAGAGAAGAAATCTTCTTATTGTTCTTTTGGTTATCCTTATTTTTCTCGCCGTTATCACTGGTCTTATCATGGTTTTTAATAAACCGGATCAGGAATTATTTAAAGCTCCCGGGAAAGACTGGAGTTCACCCAAAAAAGTAGAAGACTATTTCGTTGAACGGTTGCATATGTCTCAGGAAGAAGCTTCCAATATCAGAATAAAGCCGGGAGTAGATGGAAAGATAAATTTACGGATAAGCACAGACACTACTCTTCAGGGATTGACAGGCAATCTCTATTACTATGGTTTTGTTCGGGATGAGAAAGCACTACTTTATGCATTGGAACATACTCAGGACACGACTCCATATGAGAAAGCCATTGTAGTTGGAAAGAATGGAACCATAGATCAGAATGCAGAATATCGAATCTCAGAAGACATGAGCGTATGGGAGATAGCGGATGTTCTTCTCAATAAACCATCCGGTCATTTTCCATTTGATGAATATAACTATTTCTTCATGTCATAAGAAATAAATATATCAAACTACATCATTAATAATATAAGACACCCCCTCGTACAGTGTCTCATTTGTCTCATTTAGCCACGACTACGGGACACAGGAACCGCCCAATCTGGTACAATACTACATGAGGAGTATAGAGAGACTAAAGGATAGAAGGGTTCCAGACTCACTTGCTCCGCCAAATAGATTCTTAACAAATTTAGCTTCGCAAGGCCTGGCCTTACGAAGCTAAAAATTAAAATGGAGGGGTGCTCCGAATGGTAAGGAACCAGTCTTGAAAACTGGCGCCCGCAAGGGCTTGCAGGTTCGAGTCCTGTCCCCTCCGCTAATTAAAAAAAGTATTGTACGATGCTTTTTTTAATTATTGAGGCGGGATGAGAAGTTTATGGTGAGCTTGTCGAACCAAATCTCGCCCTCTCCGCTAATATAAAAAAATACCTTACTATTAT
>Ga0247841_10002504_pt1 | contig 36477 bp, 42 predicted proteins | sample LaCruzMarch2015__2_FD_192410 | JGI IMG/M metagenome (GOLD analysis project Ga0247841, IMG submission 192410) | Freshwater microbial communities from meromictic Lake La Cruz, Castile-La Mancha, Spain - LaCruzMarch2015_18m | ecosystem: Environmental > Aquatic > Freshwater > Lake | place: Spain... | reverse complement strand
CCGGTCAATATGTTGAAATAGGGGGAACTATCATGCGCGAGATCACTAAAAGCGGGCCGTTGCTCGACGGGCAGGGCAACCTGGTTGATTACGGCTGGGCGCGCCAGCCTTTGCTGGATGCCAACCTGGAGGACGTCAATATCTATGCGCTGAAATTCCTGCAGCCGCTGCGCATCAAGCGCTGGCAGTATTTCGGCATCACCACGCCCACCCATTTCTTCTCCTTCACGCTCAGCAGCGTGGGCTATCTGGGGCCGGTCTTTGCCTATGTGCTGGATTTCACCACCGGGCAGTATCATGAGCAGACGCTGAGCATCCCTTTCGGCAGCGGCATCGAACTACCGCGCAACAGCACCTCCGGCGACTGCCACTATAAGAAAGGCAGCCTGCACCTCGATTTCTTTACCCGCAGCGACAGTGAGCGCAGGCTGGAAATAAGCTGGCCCGGCTTCGGCGGTTCCGGCATCTCCGCAGACGTCAACCTTCATTTAGGCGACGGCCATGAATCGGTGGTCAGCATTTTCCCCTATAAGAACAGGCGCTTCTTTTATACCCGCAAGGTAAACTGCATGCCGGCCGAAGGCACAATCGAGTACGGGTGGGACGAATCCGGAGCAAACGGAGCGAAAAAGCTGAAGGCATACCGCATAAGTCCGGACACGTGCCTGGCTACGCTGGACTGGGGCGTAGGCGTCTGGCCCTACCGCTCGTTCTGGATCTGGGCCAGTTTCTCGCAGTTCCTGCCGGATGGCCGGACCATCGGCCTTAATGCCGGTGACGGCATCGGCAACAGTCCCGAACTGAACGACAACGCCATCATCCTGGACGGGAAAGTGCACAAGCTGGGCAAGATAGACTTCAAATATGATAATAAGGATTTCAAGAAGCCCTGGATGATGACCTCGCCCGATGGGCGGCTCACGCTGGAGTTCAAGCCCTTCTTCGAGCGCGTGGCCAAGATCGACGTGGGCATCCTCGCCAGCGAAGTGCACCAGATGTTCGGCCGCTACAGCGGGACGATGATAACGGACGACGGGGAAAAGATCGAGGTCAACGACATGATCGGCTGGGCGGAAGAGCACCACGCCAGGTGGTAATGACCTTTCTCCGTAAAACGGCAGCACCTTGTATTGGCATATAAATTGTCCTTTATCAACACCCCCTGATATAATTTTTCATATGATTTACACAGTTATAGTTGAAAAAGGCCGTGAATCAGGCTATATAGCGTACGCTCCCGCGTTAAGAGGCTGTGTCTCGCAGGGTGATACCAGGAAGAAGGTACTTAAGAACATCAAAGAGGCCATTGAAGTATACGTGGAAGCACTGCTTGAGGACGGTTTACCAGTCCCGACCGAGATTGGCAAAGACATGGTGGAGCTTGAGGTTGCCGCCAAATGAGCAAACTACCTCGGGGCCTATCCGGCAAAGAGGTAGTTAAAGCATTAAAAAAGGTCGGGTTCTACTTTAAACGGCAGAAGGGTAGCCATATTATTTTGCGCCGGGATGCTCCATTTGCCCAGGTGGTCGTACCGGATCACAAAAGCATCGATACCGGTACACTGGATCGCATACTCGAGGCCGCGGACGTCTCGCCAGACGATTTATTAAAACTTCTAAAGTAGTTAACACCCTCGTTTCATAATTAATCTCTTACGTTTTCTTTAGCCAAAATAAAAATGCCCGTCTTATGTAAACTCGCAAGACGGGCATTTTAGTTTCAATTTCTGGTAGCGGGGGCAGGATTTGAACCTGCGACCTTCGGGTTATGAGTCTGAGCAACAGGCTATTAATAGGTGGCCATACGTTCATATTAGTACATTTGTACTATTTTAGAAAAACCCTCTCTGATCGTAAATATTAACCCATGTTTTTCAATATTTATTAATCCGTTAGCAAAATGTTAGCAATAACAGGAGCTTCAAAGCGAATTTGCGGCAGAGTATTTGCTCAGTGAAATAATTTTGAAAAACAAGCCCTTCTGACAGGAGTTTGCTGTAAATTCCGGTGGAGTGCAACTATCATAGCTATAGTTAAGTAGGCTGTGTAGCAAAAATATTCCGGGGAGAATCCGTCTCCAACAAGTACGATTGTGAAAAATGAGTATATAGTTCATCGCAGCGTTTTGCGAATTCAGATGTAAATATATCATAGGTCTCGCCAAATAGGTGTTCAGCAAGGGCAGATGTAAAAATAAAATCATGTTTCAATGTATCTGCAGCTCTACTCAGCCCCTCATAGTATGAAAAGAGACGGAACCAAGGCTGGAAGCGACTTCCTTCTTTGACTGCAAGAAGCCCCAGAATGAAATTCGCCTGAATTAATGACTCCCTGAATCTTTCATTATTTTGAAAGAAATCGAAAATAAATTCCTTTTGGGTTTGAACGCGCAGAGCTTCCTTTTGGTAGTGGGTCCATAGAGATCTCATTGTAAAACTTTTGTAGTCCTTGAGTGCTATCGATGACCTTTCACTATATCTGTATACCCTATAATCACAAAGCTTTTTTACAGCAGTCCACTGCTGATTATTGATTGCATACGAACACATCACCCACCACATAAAGCCAGCATAAGCGATTGGAATTACCTCCAATTCAGACCAATGACTTCCGGGTTGTTTGTCTATGTTTTCAAACATATCCCAGAAATATTGGAAAACCTGTAATAAATCATCAAGCCACGATAACCGGTTGTACTCAAGAATAACAAGACACATTCCTAGCAGGCCGTCGGCATACTCTGAAAATGACGATAATGTGCCGACTGCTATTTTGGTCATCTCTTCTATTGAAATTCTAGCGGCCGCAGGCTTGAATTTCTCATAAATCTCTGGCCACGATTGAGCCAGATATTTCTGTCGTCGCTTCAATTCATCCTTAAACATGATGGTGTCATTTTTATGTGCTATAGTCCTTACCAAACGGATCACATCGTTTACAGTATCGCCGCCAGGGGCTACTGCGTAAGACTCCACCCTGCGCATTAGCGCCGATAGAAAAGATGACGCATTACGATCTTGCATTATCCGTCCATCCTGATTCGTAATTAGTGATTTGACGTCAGCATTTACGTTTCCAGATCGCGACAGCCAGTAGAGAGTATAGCGAGGAAATCTATTCCTGAGAACCGACATTACCCCCTCATCCGCCCCCGCATAACCAATGACGACTAACCCATACCTGTCAGCTATTTCCTTGAACTTTGATGCAATGGCCGGAGCAAGGCTGGCGAGCTCAGACGGCGTGTTCCTTATACTCTGCCGTTGATAGTCGCCATGCAATTTGATTATCCAGCAATTTGAATGTTCAACCGGCGTTGCATTCTGGACATCCTCATCTGAAGCCACCACGCAATAGGGCAGCTTCCTCTCATCAAGCGCTCTCTCCATTAGAGGATCAAAATTGGTCGTTATTATCACCTTGATGAAACCTTTAGCTACCATTTCAGCAATTGCACGATGGGAAGGGCCTGGATCCTGACCCGCAAAATGCTTTGCGAGAAACTGATGCCTTTCACCAATGGAAGGAAATAGAGCTTGCAGAATGTTGGCATAAGTGTAATTAGCGTACTCGCTTGTCTTTAGCCAGTCCGCCAGCTGCGCTATGTCATCAGTCTGTTGCGAACCATCATGGCGTATTAAGCGAATCGTTTCCCAAAAGATGTCGCTGCCAGTGGGAATACCTGCCTCCATGGAAACGCCTGAACCCAAGAAAAAGGCATATACTCCTTTTCCTTCGGCAATACTGATTGAAAGAGGCAATATAGGATCAATCATTGGCAGCCGCTGTGTGTCAACAAGTCAAACCAATCATGCCTATCCACGCAACTGAACCTCCAATTTGTGGTTTGCAATTGTACGACTAGGCGTCGAACCTATCAATATCTTTTTTCCACTGAGCGATGATTGCATTCAGTTCATCGTGTCTGGAAGCCACCGAATTAATTGAGAAATCCGTTACTGCGGACTCACCCGGCAAAGAAAATGCCGATTGCTCTTCAGCCGCTTCCTTTGAGGAAACAAAGTCACCCATGCGATTAAGGCCATTTGCGAAACGACGCAACGTAGTTGCAATAGCTTCGGTACTGTCATCAACGCCGATCCAATTGCGGCCAAGCGACGAAGCAACAGACAATGTAGTACCAGAACCGGAAAAACAGTCGAGCACCATATCACCCTCGTTCGATGAAGCTGCCACTATTCGCTTGATCAACTCAGGATTCTTTTCAGTGGGATAGCCCGTTACTCTAATCATTTGGTTGTGGGCATCGCGACATTCCAACCATATGTCTTGGACCGGGATACCCTGGCTTCCATCCAGATATACTTTTCTTCTTGGATTACCATTAGGAGACCAATATATCTCGCCGCGTGCATCCATTTCGTCTAGCGTCGTGGGTGGAAACTGCCAATGCTTACCAGGCGGTGGACTCATTCCACGCCACGGTTTTCCCGTTTCACCATTCCGAGTCCCCGGAGCATGGATCGGAACCTTTTTGTATAGACGCCCAGTATTCGCCTCGGTATAAGAATATTCTTTTAATATACTATCGCTAGTCCATGCAACATGAGGCCGATTCCAGACATAATCATCCGTTTTTGTATAAAAAAGTATATAGTCGGAAACATTTCCATAGGTCCGTCTAGTATAATTTTTTGGATTACATTTCTTCCTAGTGATTATATTACGAAAATTCTGACGGCCGAATACTTCATCCATAATAATTTTTATGTAAAAAACCATATTTTCATCCAAATGAACATAGATTGAACCATCAGCCGCCAACAACTCACGCAGAAATATCAACCTCTGCCTCATAAACTCAATATATTGTGAGCCGGTAAGCAAATCCTGGTATGCATCGATTTGAGAACGTGATTGAAAAACACCTTTGGTAGAAAAAGGAGGGTCAATATAAACAAGCCTAACTCTTCCTTGAATTGTCGGATCGGTTTTTAACAAAGCAAGTATGGGAAGATTGTCTCCTAAATATAAACGATTTACTATAGGGTTTGTAGCCGGAGAAGCTGGGTTCCAGCATGTAGCTATTTGAGCCGGGGATGCGTCAAGAATGTCGGCTTCGGCTTGTTTGCCAGCATAAGAAAGAGAAACACCCGACATACCATTGGCAGGCATATGATCGACAATCCCTAAATTGCCATTCCATTTAGTCTTGGAAAGCCCTGTTGCCAACTTAAAACTCCTACATACCAGAAAATCAGCTTCGTAACCAATCTATGGTTAGACGTACGGGAACCATGCGAAGAGTCGCCACCATTATTTTGCCAGGCCAACTTTTTTCAATTTTACCGTAGTCATCCCACATTGAGCCAAGCAGTAGACCCGGACCATCATTAATAAAAATGACTTTTGTTTTCATATTGTGTTTATTTGCATAGCCAATTATCTCGTCCGCGCAGTTATGATAGCCGCCCGTTCTATCATCTTCCTGGGAGCCGCCTCTGTCCGAATCGTATCTGGCTAATCCAATAGCCAAAATATCTTTATTATTAGTATCATATATCAAGAAATCGACTGGGCGAGTAGGTTTTGGATAATCTTTAAAAATCTCGCCTAATAAAATGTCCTTGCCAGCCCGTTCTGGGCCTTTGATAGGCAAAAAGGGGAAGGAGGAACGAAAAACGGAAAAGAATTTCTCTGTAAGATCATAGCCTTTCTTACCGCGATCCTTATATTCCCACAACACCGCGCACAGAGCTTCGTCGGGTATCGGACGAGTCTGGTACGCAGATTGTACTTGCTGTATAGGACGAAAACCATGACCGAAATGCTCGCAGATTTCCTTAACTTGGGTTTTCTTCTTCAACATTTCAACAGGAGTCTCCGGGCTAACATACTTTCTGAAAACCCTAGACAATTGCACACGCATCCAGCCGTCAGGCACTTCAGAAATCTGATTCAACAAAGCGACTGAAGACTCGGATGTCTTAAGCATTTGGCCAAATAAAACGAGAATTGGTTTGTATAACTCACAAGCGTCTTTCAGGATATCAGGGTAATATTCGCCTGAAGATAACGTGATCCAATTATGGTTATCGACCTTATAATCACCGAAGGACTTGATTTCCGGCATGGCAACGCAATTATACTACTTTCCTGGATGTCGATACTCAATCTTGTTTACACTGAAATCCCTGATAAACCAAAACATCCCTTGTGATCGAGCCACAGATATACTTTTATAATGGGACGCAACATTATGATTATTTGCATAATAATTGTTGTCGATAGCGAATAACATTGGATTAGAACTTAAAGAATAATAGCCACTAATTTTCAATGCTGAAGGTTGCAAAGTGAACTTCTGCGCATTTACTTCTTCCGATAAATCTCCAATAATTCCCCACTCAATCGCAGAATCAGCGTTAGGATTTGGAGATTCAGACATGTATTGCAAAAATAGCTCGTGGGAGTCTGCTGATGTATGCATCAATTGTTTTTTTATTTTGGGAAACAATTCAGGAGGCGGGACGGACGAAAGCCGGAGCGGGGCAGTGATTTGATCGCGGAAAAGGGCCTGGGGGCTGGGTGGGAGGCGGCCGGGCGGGCCGCCTCCGGGGGATTTGATTTGGAAAACAAAGCCTTATAAGGGCAGGTATTCGATGCGCGGCGCGGGTAACGCGCGGGCGAGACGGCGGCAGGCGTGCCGTTCTTTTTCCAGTTCGAAGTAGGCGTAGTCGGCGGCGAGGTTATCCTGGCCCTGCTCGGTGTCGGGGTAGTCAGACGGGTCCGGCTCGGGCAGGGACCAGCAGCAGTACGGGCAGGTGTAGGTCATAGCTTGGCCTCGGGTTGCCTCTTTCCTTTTGGGCATCAGCCTAACCTCGTTGAAGTGTAGGGTTTGGGGGTGATGAGGACGCCGGGGATGAGCTTGACGCCGGAATGATGTCTTGCCTTGATTTTCTTGATGTCCGGGCTGCACAGGTCACGCGGCACCGCGTCCTCGTCGGTGATCTGATAATCGTAACTCACGAGCACGGAAGTGGCGCTCATGTTGCCCCGGATAGTGCGGCCGGGCGGCCGGGCGACAAGCTCCTCCGGTTGCGGCAAAGGCGATAAAGGGATAGGCTCGAATACTTCGCCGGTCTGCGCACATTCCTCGGCACGGGCCACATTTGCCTGCATTTGCTGTACCTGTAGAGCGTCGGCCGCCTTGTGCAGGGCCTCAAATTCCTCGGCCTGCTGTTTGAGAAGCGCCTCGGCCTCGGCCTTCTTTTTCCTGTAATAGGCCAAGACGGCGGAGTCGAGCCTGCTGACCGCCAGCAGTACCCTGCTTTGCTGCGGCTTGTAGCGGTCGTCCACCGCTTTGGCGGCATCCAGGTGAGGCTGTTTATCCGCCTTGCGGGCGGACTCAAGGGAGTTGGCGATGTTTTTCCCGATGCCCAGCAGGTCGCTCATGTTCTTGAGCTGGGCATCGTCCTCGATAACGACAGACTCGATTACCCAGGGGAAAAATTCGGACTCAGCTCGTTTAATAAGCGACATTAATGCGCTCATACCTTAGCCTCTGGCTGCCATTTGCCGCATTCCTGGCACTTGTAAGCGGCGAAGGGTTTGCCATTGTCCTTACGGGAGCCGGTGACCCATTCGAGGGAATCGCTGCCGCAGGCGCAGCAGGCGCCGGCCTGGTCGGACAGTTTGGCCGGAGCCTGAGCGGCCGGCCGTGCGGGCTTTGGAACAGTGGCGACCGGCGCCGCCGCTTTGGGGGCCGTTGCGGGAACGGCGGTAGGAGGCCTGGGGATATCGGCCTGGCCGGTGCAATAAGCGATAACCTGCTCCAGATCAGCGGTGACCTGGGCGAGCGTGTCGCCGAAGATATTGAAGCGGACGGACATTTCATCGACCTTGACTGAGTTTATCTCGATGTGAAAGCGTGAACCGTTGGTGGCCATTAGTAATTTCTCCTTAAATAGATTTATGCCCGTGATAACGCCCACGGGCAAGGCGGCCGGGCTAATGGATAAACTGATTAAGGAATACGACCAGGGCCTTTGCCTCGGCAGCACTGAGGATAATGACCTTAGCCTTTGAGATATCATCCCGTAGCCAGCGATTGATGATAACGAAGCTATCATCATCCTTTTTAACCTCGGTCATTTCGAAGCGGTCTGCTGTCAGGACCGCTTCGGTGACAAGCGACATGGACATATTGCCTCCTTTACAAGATACCCTGGCGATCGACCTGCGAAGCTGTCGGCGCTGTTTCAACAATAACAACCTGCGCTCCTCGCCCAGGGGGCAATGGCAGGACTCGACACAGAGCCGCTTACATTTGGCTGACCTGCCGCATTTACCTTTCAAAACCGACCTCCTTTTCATTCTTACCCTTACCTTTTTCTTAGCGGAGCACTCTTCCCGCAAAACGTACGGCCGCAGCCGCGAATGCAAGGGGTAAAAATAAAAAAAGTTATTTCGAAACGAGACATACGGATAGGCGATGGACGTTGGACGGCCCGGCAAGGGAACTTTTTTTATTTTTAGGCTTCAGCCCTTGCCCCTTGCATATCGGTTTTGCGGGAATATAATCAGGCTCCGGAAAAAGGTAAGGTGACACTACCTTAAGTACGTTCTCCTGTGGCCTGCGGATGGAGATGCCTCCGCTTAACGGCGGCAAAGAACAATACTTAAATAGCCATGCAGCCTGACCAACGTGAAAAAGAACAGGAAAGAAAATAAAGAAACGGGGATGGGGAGGGGAAATAGAGGATAGGGTTTTACAATCAGCCGCGCCCGGCTTATTACTGGCGCGGCTGCCTCTCTTCGTTCGTACTTTGGGGATTGGGTTGGGAACAGGAAACAGCATAAATAGCTGATGTGGCTGACCCCCGCGGAAATGCAGGCGGGATGATGCGTCATATCATGAAGCGGAATATCATGAGCCTGCGAATGAATGGAGCGGAATGAATAGCATCATGGCGCCGCAGGCCGGACGGCGAGCACCGGTGACGGCGGCGAAGCGCAATGAGCGGCTCCCTTTGCGCCTGCCGCATCATGGAGCGGAGAGCGCGGGCAACGGGGGCGTAAGCGGAGCGAAGCGAGAGCACGCCGCCAATGCCCAGCAGCGCCCGCTTAGTTCACGGGTGCGACCCAGTTCCGACCGGGCATTTCCGCTCCCTTCGAGAGCTGCGACGGTGGAGCCAACGCCCGCGCCGCTCCCTATTACCTGCGGCGCTTGGGCGGTGAGCGGAACCGGGCCTGCGGCCGTTCCGGCAAGCGGAGCGGCCCACCGCGGAGCGGCGGACGGCGGCAGGCAGCAGCGTTCAGCCACATGAGCGATTAACTAACTGCTGTTTCCAGATGGGGTAAATAAATCCGCCAACCATATTGATTACTTCAGAGAATGCCTCCGGGGTGGATGGGTGGAGCGTTCCTTTCCCGCGGGAGTGTCCAGCGTCCGCCTGATCATTACCTGCGGCGCGGCACTCCCGCTTGTCCTGCGCCGTTCCCCAGGCCTCATACAGCAGAACGAACATCGAAGCATGGTAGCCTTCGAAGAGGGTCTTAAAAGGCCTGATATCACACCAACGTGATACAGCTTGGCGACAATGTTGAAACAGCGAAACTGGTTTCACCAAAAAGAAAAAAAGGCTGATTAACAACAATGACGATAAGGAACGCTGCAACGCTTATGCAGGGCGCCGCAGCCGGAAGATTAACAATGCCAATGATGGCAACCATAATGGAATAGGCTGGCGTGACGGTCACGGGACGGTCACGGGACTGTCACGGGACGGATGCTGACGGTAACGGTACAGTAACGCTGCGGATGGCTGGAATATGGAAGGAACGGCCTGGGGCGATGGGGGGCGGGGCGGGGTGGGGTTGTAAGGTTCACTGTTCATTGGGATCCGCAACGGTTGACGGGAGCCGCCGAGGGCCGTGGGTATGCTTTGCGGGGTGGGGTTGGGGGTGGGGCATAGCCCGTGCGTTCGGTCGTGGATCTGCATGCAGCCGGACGTACGGCGTACCTGGTGGGGCGTGGGATCAGGGGGCGAAAGGCCGGCTGGACGGGCGGGCGGCCGGCAAGGGGCTGGCGGGGCGGGGGGTTCCCTTGCGGGTTCACGGGCGGAGGCTGCGGTTCACGGTCGGCGGTCGGGTTCGCAGCGGTTAGCGACGGCCGGTATCGGTTCGCTTCGGTCCGCGATGGTTCGTGGTTGACAGGGCGGTTGGGGGTGGGGTGGTACGGTTCGGGATGCGAGCATGTGACGAACGGCGGCAGAGTCGCACAGTTCCGGGCCGGGCCGGGGCGGTAGCGATACTTACCATCATCAAACTGAACCGACTCATTTTGACCCCCCGTCAATCTTTTTACCATCATTAACTTTATTTATATTACTTCTATTACGCGGGAAGGTGGGTAGCGAGGGTGTTATTGCGGTGCTGTGCTACTCAACCCTTTACCTTTATTCTCTGTCAATCCTATTAAATTTCAAAATTATATGATCACTGCCCAATTACGGGTGCAAACATCACCGTTGAAATTAATCATTATTTCATATATCCTTTGCATCAATTAAGAATAAGAGGTAACGGGTTGCGAAGACGTGGAGTTGCCGTGGTATTTAGGCATGGACATGTTTTATTGGTGAAGGATAGGGGAAAACACTATTATTCACTACCAGGTGGCGGAGTGCATCCGGGCGAGCGTTCCTATCAGGCTGCTGTACGAGAGTTGTATGAAGAAACTGGGCTAAGAGCTTATAAAACAAACTATTTAGGTTCATTCAGAGGTACCGTCAGCCTTCATAAAGCATTTCTTATAGAAGCGAGTGGACATGTGCACTTGAAAAAAGGCGGAGAGCTTGATGATTTTGTTTGGTGGGATATGAAAAGCTATTTATCAATATATCCACATGTTAAAGCGATTCTATATATTTGGGGAAATAGCTTAACAAAATAAAAGAATGATTAATCTTCAACATATCGTAAATAATATTTTTCATAAAAGGACTATATATCTTATATCTGATACGCATTTTGATCACTCTAATATCATTAGATATAGTCATAGGCCGTTTTCATCTGTATTTGAAATGAATAGTGCCATAATAAGAAATTGGAATAGTACTGTTAAAAAGGATGATATCGTGTACTTCCTTGGAGATTGGGGATTTGGTAGGGGACATCGCCCAGCAGCGTATTGGATTAGTCGTCTCAATGGTAAAATTATTTCAATCAGGGGTTCGCATGATCATGGGCAAGGAAGGCAATCGATTCTCCATTACAAAATATTGAAAACTAATAAGCATACATTTTTACTCGTCCATGATCCTAACGATAGCAGAACATGGAAAGGTTGGCTTATTCATGGGCATATTCACAATAGTAAAATGGATAAATATCCTTTTATCAACGGTAATAGAAAAACAATAAATGTTAGCGTAGAATTAACCAGCTATACACCGATTAGTCTAGATTTTCTTGAATCTTTGGACATTGACTCGATCCGGTGGATGAGAACTAGTACTAGTGTACCTGAAAGAAATTGAATCATGCTAACAGTAGTTATCGGTAGCCGTATCTTAAGAAAATAGTATCGGAGCCGTGCACAATATAAAAATAGTAGAGGAGGGATACGATGGCAATGTCACGAAGACTACCAGTTTATTTGATGTTGGATACCTCGGGGTCCATGTCAGGAGATCCGATTGAGGCGGTAAAGGAAGGAGTAAAGGCTTTAATCGCTGATTTAAAAACCGATCCACAAGCTCTGGAAACAGCATATCTTTCGGTTATTACGTTTGATAATGCTGCAAACCAAGTCATCCCCATGACAGAGATAATGCAGTTTAAGGAGCCTGTGTTGGAAGCGCATGGGAGTACTGCCATGGGGGCAGCTTTGAAAAAATTACTTGAGTGCTATAAAAAAGAAATTATAAAAAACACTTCAGCCACTCAAAAAGGTGACTATAAGCCATTGGTTTTCTTAATGACGGACGGCCATCCGACTGACGATTGGGAAAAGATAGCGGATGAAATAGGCAACAAAGTCAAAGACAATAAGACATTTGGTAGATTTGTTGCATTAGGTGCAGGTGGGGGTGCTGATACCGAGGTACTCAAACGATTGACAAATGATGTGCTATTGATACACGAGATGAAACCGGACGCTTTAAAAGCGTATTTCAAATGGGTTACGCAGTCGATTGTAGCAGGATCGAAGAGCGCAGAAGTAGCTGCAGGTGGTAGCTCACCGTTACCTCCCCCCCCACCAGATATTGAGATCGTACCATAGTTACATTATTTGTTATCTATAATTTTATAATTTCAAATGCCATTAAACAGGCAAAGGCACTATTATGCATGATTTGTCACATGATATGAATAACAATTCAGAAAGAGATTCAAAAATCGAGATAACAGATAAAGTAGTTGTTCCAAATACATCAAAATCAGATTCCCCGGAACTTTTTTTACCCATGCAAAATGAAGCATCGCCTATACTCCTCGCAACACCTAAGACAGCATGGCAGGATCTACCAGTACCTGAAGGTCCAGATAAACATGAACCGTATTTTGAAAAATCATGTGCTTGTTTAAGTAAATTAAACTTGATTGGAGCACGGGTAAGAGGCAAGAGTCACAAGCACGTAGGTACTAATTGTGACGACTGGTTTGAATTTGATGTTTGCCAAGATTGGGTGATAATAGCTGCTGCCGATGGTGTAGGCTCACGGAAACTGTCACGTGTTGGGGCCAAAACAGCTTGCCGTACGGCCGTTTCAACGTTAAGAGAATATTTAAAACCAATCAAATTAATTACTAGGACAGACTTAAAACAATTTCGAGGGCGTGGCAAGGATGGGAGATATCTTGATGCTGACATGAATAATGTCGAGCAAGCCCTATTCCGGGCCATCGATAACGCATATCACGCTATTGAAGAAGCCAGGGATATTCGCAAAGAAAAACTGGAGTATTTAGAATATCTTGGGCATGAGCCAGAAGTACACGATTTTTCGACAACCCTCTTACTAGCAGTACACAATTCATTTGTTCTATGCGACAAAATTTATGACTTTATTATGTCACTGCAAGTTGGAGATGGCATGATCGCCGCTGTTAATGTAGACAATAAATTAAAATTACTTGGCAAGCCGGATAGTGGTGAATTTGCTGGTGAAGTAATACCTCTGACTAATAAGAAACTACGTGACGATCGAGAAAAAAGACATAGAGTATTCAGCACAGTGCAGCGGATGAAAGCTCTATTACTTATGACTGATGGTGTTGCCGACGATTATTTCCCAAATGACCCGGAGATGCTACAACTATATCGCGATCTCATAAAGGAACATATTATTAACTCGTCTGAAAATCCTAACGAAGATTACCGTGAAAACAACCAGGAATTGGCCCCCACTGAAGCAAGGTTACGCAAATGGCTCGATTCATATACAGTTAAGGGATCATTTGACGATAGGACATTAGTGGTGCTATTTCGGGAGGCCAACCAATGAGTATATCTATTGCCACGCTGTCTGATGGTAGAAGTGTAAGGTATATTCCCGAAATTATAGGGCAGGGTGCTGAGAAAAGATTCTATTATACAGAGGATAAGTCCTCGGTTATCGGTCTATATTTAGAACCAAATAAAGACGCTATTATGCGTAGAAAAAGGCTTGATAACATACTTGGTAAGTTTAATCCTACTATTGGCGATAAAAACGCATCATACTGGAAAAATCTGTTCTGCTGGCCAACAGGTATTGTCGAAAAACCAAGTATTGGTATACTTTGCCCAGCTTATCCCAGTAATTACAAATTTAAGAACGGGGCGTTAAAAGGCAGAGAGAAACAAGGGCTATGGTATTTTGGAGACAAATGTCCCAAATTGGTTGATCCCTCGGAAAAAGGTGAATGGAAAGATTTTTTCGCGGGTTGCATTGTGTTGTCACGCGCAGTGCGCCGTTTGCACATGGCTGGTCTTGCGCATTCTGACCTTTCCCATAAAAATATTCTGTTGGACCCCAATACACGTAGTTCAATAGTCATTGACATTGATACTCTCGTAGTTCCAGGACTATACCCATCAAAGCTGCTAGGTACTACAGGCTACATCGCTCCTGAAGTCTATGAAACAATGTACATGCCCATTGAAAATCCAAAGCGCAAATTGCCATCTATATACACAGACAGACATGCGCTTGCAATCCTCATTTATCGATTCTTACTTCAGAGAGATCCGCTGGAAGGGCCAAAGGTTCATAGCAAAGATCCTGATGAAAATGAACTTTTATGGCGGGGAAAGGAAGCAATTTTTATTGAAAACCCTTCGGATAAATCGAACAGACCAAACGATATAAAGGTGCCATTCACAGTTTTGGGAAAGCCACTTGGCGACCTTTTTCTTCAGGTTTTTGTTGATGGGCTTCATGATCCTGAAAAGAGGCCAACAGCGCCTCAATGGGAGAGCGCATTATTGAAAACATGGGACATGATTTTACCTTGTCCAAATACAAATTGCACATACAAATCATTCGTGTTAAGCGATCCGAAAAATACACGTTGCCCGTGTTGTGGCACAAAACTTTCGGGGTCAATGCCTATACTTACCCTGCTTAAAGAATCACGCCCAGGTCAGTGGACGTCAAATGGAGAACTAATAGTTCATTCTAAAACTGCACTTTATGCTTGGCACGTATTTGATCATATACTACCTGGACCAGATGTAGATAGGAGTAGACAGGCATATTTTGCTTTACATGGTGGAAAATGGATTTTGATAAATGAAAAGTTGAGTAGCTTGTATTCTTCAACTGGAAATCTTGTCCCACCCGGTAAGGCTGTCGAATTAATTGACGGTGCGAGAATAAGACTTTCTAATGAACCCCGTGGGCAGATGGTTGAAGTAAGAATAATAAACAGTAAATAATCGGGGAAATAATATCTGACATAATAGATTAGTGATACGAGTTTTATATTAAGGTTATGAGAGCTATCTGAATGGAACAGGAAACAATTAAAAGAATATGCTTGCTGGTTAACGACCAAGGGCAGGAAATACTGGATGATCCCAACAAGTTCAAGGGATTAATGCTTGATTACTGCTACGATATAGACAAGCGCGATCTTAACGTACTCACAATCGCATTGCAGCAGAAAATCCCCAGATTGTTGTTATCTCTCAATGTAACAAAACCTACAGAAGACGACCTTAAACCAATTGCTCACCGCCTGGTCGAAGATACGGCAATGACCGACTCTGTGGCACTCTGGGCAGTTGATACACTGGCATTTATTTTGGGCATTATTGACCACGCACCCCAGGTGGCTGCCGAGAAAAATACATCATCATTAAATATAGCTAAAGAGACCATGACAGAAGGCAATTATGTTGGTAGCGGTGTCATCGTAGTCGACTTTAATTGGCATTTAATTAAAGTCGGAGAATCTCCAAATTGGCTAGATGATAGTAAATTCCTCCCCATTCTTATGAAGGGGTACAGCATTGATGATGGTATTTTTGATTTCAGATTAAATCCAAAGACTAATAGTTATGAACTCAGCCTGAAAAAATGCTTCAACCAATATTATTACGATAAATTACGATCTAAGCCTACAGATGAATCAGTGAAAATTAGATATGGGTCAATAATCCGAGATTATTATTGGCATCCAATTGACTTCGCTATGCTATATGACGGATTGAAAAGACCAGCAGTGCAGCTTGATTTAAATAAAGGACAAGAATGGGCGGGAAAAATATTTATTTACCGACGAAACTTCAGTCATGAGCGCTATGAAGTCAGAATAAGAGACGATGTACCAATTCCACAAGAATATCATCGTCCTAGTAGTTCTCGTAGGTAGAGAGTAACTGCATGGAACAGGAAACAATTAAAAGAATATGCTTGCTGGTTAACGACCAAGGTCAGCAAATTCTTGATGATCCTAACAAGTTCAAGGGATTAATGCTTGATTACTGCTACGATATAGACAAGCGCGATCTTAACGTACTCACAATCGCATTGCAGCAGAAAATTCCCAGATTGTTGTTATCTCTCAATGTAACAAAACCCACGGAAGACGACCTTAAACCAATTGCTCACCGCCTGGCAGAAGATACGGCAATGACCAAATCTGTGGCAATTGAGGTGGTGCATATCCTGGCAATTGTTCTAGGCGTTATTGACCAAATTCCACAAACGAGCACTAAGAAAGGTAAGATCAGCAGAGAAGCGTTAAATAGCATTTTATATTCGCAGAAGTTTTCTACCGAGAAATTGATTGAATTACTAACGAACGAATTTGGTTATTTATATTCCGAACAGATAGGAGTATGGGAAGGGTATTCCCTTGAAGAACATACTCTTATGGTACTCGGGCAGTTCGAAAAGTATTTTAGCCATCGGCAACTTCCCGGTAATGTCGATAAAGGCTTTTTCAGGCTCATACTAGCCCTGCACGATATAGCAGTGCCCGTTGCGATACAGAACGGTGATAAATCAGGACAATTTAAATTTGTAGTCGGTATGATTGAAGATTTTCTTAAAGCGCTAAATTTTAGCTCCCAAGAAATTAACCTTGCTGTCTCATTGGTAGGTGCCGATCCAATTGGAACCTATATTAAAGTGATGACCGATAACGAATCCGATGCCAGAGTTAAATACTGGGTGACTAAAGAATCATACGACATTGTCTTGGGAATGGCAGCACATTGCAGCATGTCAGCAAATACGTACTTTGACTTATTACTGATTTATTATATGGTTGATGCAGGCAGCTACACTGCTGATGCGGGTGGGCAACAAGGACTCGATTGGCTATTCATCTTTAAACCAGGTATCCGCGCTGTAACATTCTCGCCCGATATACAAGCAATAGTAAATCAATTTAAATACTTCATAAGCCCAGGGCCTGGCTGTATGTGGGTAAACGATCATGAACTGCACAGTATTGAGTTTAAATTTCTCAAGAATTGGGTTAAAAAATCTGAAAATATACGCAAAATGGACAACGGAGAGGTTGTTTGGGGTAGCACTTTTACATATGGAAAATATCGTGGGCAATATCATATCAAATTAAGGCCAGAATATGATGTTGCGTTTTATTCTCCAGATATATGAAAAGGCGACTAAACTATAGTACCAGCGTGACTACATTACATAGTAGTGCCATATTATTACTTACTTGCTAATAATAGAGTGAACCCCTAACGCGGGATGGATGAGGTTGGAATTTACTGGTCCGGATAGCTAAGAAGGGGCTCAATGTTAATTTGAGATTCCCGGAGCACGCCCATATGGCGCTCCAGCACGGCCTGCTTTTGCTCAATGGTGGTCATGCGGTCGCTCACGTTTAAGAACAGTAATACCTGGATTAGCACGGTTATAACCAGGAAAACGATGGCAGCCATCTGAACGATAAAGTACGTTTTGTTATTCATCCGCTATACCCCCCAATACATTATAACCAATAAAGTGCAGTAGCTTAAGATATTTTTGCATATATCAATGAGATGTCAAGGGTGGGGGTATAGCGAGAAACCAACAGTGGGCCGGAACTAATTTCAAAATAAAAAGCGACATAATACTATAGACCCTACGGATAGTGCGGGGATAGAATGCCGGAGAGGTGAAAAATATGAAGAAAAGAGAAATCAACAATGAGACAATGCTGATGGCGGCTATATTTGGTACTTGGCCTCCAGAAGCTAATGAGCGATACTACGATGAAATCAACGGGATCAGTTTACACGATGCTTTGATAGATGCGGTTAATAGCGTTGAAGGACAGAACGAGACTAAGGTCAGGGCAGTGATAATAGAAAGATTTGGTTTAATCGATAGGCGAACTAAAACGCAAAAAGAAGTTGGACAAATACTAAATGTCTCAAGATCAAGAATTGGACAGATTGAAATCTCGGCAATGAGAAGGCTACGCCATCCAGCACGTTCTTCAAAGCTGAAACCATATATCAAATAAAAATTTACTATCCAAGGATTGCCACGGCCGCTGCGGCGGCCTCGCAATGACGTTTGTGGGGGGTGGGATCACGGCGCGCAGAAGTCGAGGGTATGGCGGTAGGTGCCCTGGCTAGTATCATACTCAAAGGTATAGCCGCTGACGCGGTAACTCGTATTCTGATTGGCGACCTCATCATAAACCGAAAGCACGTCCCAAAGCTCAAGGCCGCAGTGGGGCGGAATGGTCATAGTTCCGTGCTTTCCTTCCATGCGGGCGGCGGCGAGCAAAGCCGTGGCAACGGCGGACGCTGCGGCGGCGGACGGGATGGCTGGATCGTGGCGGACATCGAGGCGCTCGCCGACAAGGTCAACATCGGCCTGGGTGATAGCATTACCCGACACATCGGCACCGGTCGCGTCCTGGCCGATGATGAAGATGCGGTTAATATCGGGGGCGTCAATACTATACACTGCTGTGATTATAACATGGAAAACGAAGCGGATTACGGCCGGTGAACCGAAGGCTGCCGTCGAAGAGATGCCTGTTAAAAGTAAATGCCCCTGGGAAAGCAAAGAAGTTCCGAATGCGGTTGTCCTGGCGAAGCTTGACGGCGCGATAAGCTGACGGTTGCGGATTATGGCAGTGCCGAAGGCTGCTGACCTGGCTATTCCGGCAGAGGTAATATGCAGGTCGAGCCATGGCTCGCCGACGGATGCCGCCGTGGTAATGGCTGATGATATTACAAACTGCTGTGGTTTTAAGATGGGAGCGCCGATGGCTGCGGTTGGGGCGGACGGGGTAGGGATTAGATAAAACCTTAACCGTGGCACACCGAAAGCCACGGCTGGGGCGGTGGGGCTGGGGGTAATAACCTGGTTGTAGATTAATGCAGGCGTGCCGCAGGCCACTGACGAAACGATACCTACCGGAGCAAGGCGGCCGAGTTGGCTTATGCCTGCCGTTCCGAAGGCCACTGCGCTATTGATGGCGGATGCGGTGATGGTGAAATTGAGCTTTGAAATTCCGAAGGCCACTGCGCTGGCGATAGCAGATGTGGTGATGGTGAAATTAAGCTTTGCAGTTCCGAAGGCGGCACCGCTGGTTATGCTGCCTGGGGCGAGGATCTTCCCCTGGCTAACATCTGTTGAGCCAAAGGCGGCGCCGCTGCCAATACTTCCGGGTAAGAGGTAGAGTTTTAATTTGGTAGTGCCGAAGGCCGCGGAGCTTGTTATGCTACCAGGAGTGATGGTCTGATTGGGTATGACCTCGATATAGGCTATATAGCAAACGGCGGAAGCTGCGCCATAATAATATCCCTTATTACCATCGGAGGTGTAGCTATCAGTGGCGGAAAGATAAACATATACCCGCAGATCATCTATCTCGGACTGTGTTAAATCGCCGGTGTAGGTGATTGTATTCCAGCCGGAAACACCTGCGGCGGATACCAACTCGGTTGTACCTGTATAAAGCTTGATGGTGGCGGATGCTAATCCGTTGCCATAAGAGCCGAGGTTGAAACCAAGATAGAAACTACCAATTATTCTATTTATGGTAGCTGGGCGGGTGAAAGTGCCGCAGGAGCATAAATCAGACCCGCTAAAAGGGATACCAGTTCCGCTGGACTGGGCATAAACATAATCGCTGGTATCAAGGGTCGTTTCATCAATTAAGGCATAATGGGACGAGCCTGCGCTACAATACAGACTACAAGCTATATCTCCATCAGGCCTTAATACAGCCATTTAAGGCGTCCATGCTAAATCAAACGGAGCCTTTTCCAAGGGAATATAGTAGTCGTGATAGTAACCATGACCCGGAGGGCACATTGCATAGAATTTGTTATCGAAGATGCTGAGATGCGTGGGTTTACCGTGGCCTGAGATTTGCGACGCTTTTGTTTGTTTTGTATCGCTAATCTTAGGAGGACGGATGCCGAGGCGCAAGCCTTTAAGGACTATGTGATACCACAACTCGGGATTCAACTTAGTGGGGGTAGTTTCGGCGCAAGATGCAGCACCCCAATTTACCTTGCAGGGTGGTTCTGCATCATGGCCTTTGCATTTGTCGCACTCCCCGCGCAGCGTGTAAATCTCACGCATGAGCTGCATACACATAGCATTATTGAATTCCTCAAGCTCATGGCGGGCTTCCATGCCGTAAGACCAAAAAACCCTATAAAAGGCGTCAAAATCCTCCTTCGACTTCTCTTTGACGGCTTTGAATTTGTCCCATGCGGAACGTAAGGCCAACAGCTTGTCGATATCTGACTGTTCCATGACTGCCCTCCTATCCCAACTTATAATTTGAATATCTTGTTAGTGCCGCTGTCCCATGTGATAGTGATATCGCCGCCATTGGGGGTGCAGGGCAGGCCGGTAGCGGTGTCAATGCAGCCGATAAGCTGGGAAGTGCCGGCTGTACCGGTATCGCGGTAGATGATGATGTACTCGAACTGGTCGCCTGTAACGCCGGTAATTGTGATATCGTCGGCATCGAACACGCCGCCTGTGGTGGTCTTATTGGCGAGGTTGCCGGAGGTGCCGACGCGCGCGCCTGCGGGGATATCGTCAAGGAAATCATGGGCGGCGAGGTCTAGAGTGTAGTCGGCGGAATCCACCAGGACGACCTTGATATTGTCGTCCAACATATCAATATCCTTGTCGAGGAATGCCTTGAGAGCTTTGGCGAAAAGTGCTGAGGCCATTTGATTTACTCCTTACTGCGAGGGGATTGCTTCGATCCGCTCGCAATGACAATTATTTGCCAGGATAGGCCGGGGGTGTGTCGCTAAGCACGCAGGTTCCGTTTTCGCAAACGGCGTACTTGATGGGACAACTCGACTGCCCGGTAGTGAAGCCATAACGGTAGCTCACAATGCAGGCGCAGACAGCGATGAAGGCAACGCAAAACCAGACAAATAAATCTTTCATAAATAAAACTCCTTTTAGAATCCCTTGCGTTTAAGATTTCGTTGTTTTTTATTACGCACAGATATCGGGCGGCCTGTATTCTTGCGCGGGACTTTATCAAAAGACCCTGGTGGGCGGCCAACGCGGGGGCGGCATGAAGCACAGCCCTCGAAATCCCCGCATGGTAGGTGGACAGGGTCAACACGGGGAAGAATTACGATATGACCATGATAGACGGGGGTTCCGTGAAGGTCCCAACGCGAATCGCAGGAATGGCAGATAGAGCCGAGGCGGCGCTCGTTACCGATGATGATACCATCCATGGTGGTAGTACCGCGGCAAACAGGACAACGTGTGAAAGGCGCTTTAAGAAGATACTCATTTATCAATGACGTGTTTGATATTTTTTCCATTTACACTCCATCAATTGAATGATATTATTGCAGGCGTAGGAGGGTAGGGACATGGATAATGCAACGGCTACACAATTAATCAACACTATAAATAATGGCAATTCATTTGCCATCTTGAGTATTACAATCGCGTTAGGGGCATTATGCATAAGTCTTGTAGCGCAAGGATATGCGTTATACCTGAAGGAAGAAAAGAGGAAAACTTTAGGACAATTATTTATATTAATGGCTTTCATATTTTTTGGATTATTTGTGGTATGGACAATAGCAAACACAATTGAACTTTGGATTAAACTAATATTGGTATCAATAGTAGGAATCGCCGTTATATATGGAATCATAATCTGGATCTGTAACAGAACAGATTCGTCAAATAAACCGGTACCTCCAGAAAATCCGGATTTAGCGAAAGAACTACTAGTCATCGGTATTGATAAAACCAATCTTTCAAATAAAAATGTCGATTTAGTAAAAACAGCTAAACAAATTGCCCAAGCATATAAGTCTATTCGAGATATTATTAATTCCTGAGACTTAAATATACTTCTTGCTAACATGGAAACCGTAACCAATATGATGCTGAATCGGTGGCCTGGGGATAGACGATATAGGCTGATAAACCGACAAAGAAGATAACATCGGGGACGAGGGATAGGAGCTGGCGGAGGACGGCCGCGCCGTTCTCTCCTGAACTGACAGAAAAGCGGGGATAAGTTCCGGTGATATCAGAGCTGCGGGACTTATAACTTAATGTGCCGCCGACGGCCTTGACGATAAGCTCGGCGATGTCGTAAACCGTTTTATCGTTGGTGGATGAATTCCACTCAACAGGCTTGGTGAAAGCGTAGCGCTGCAACAATGCCCACGCATCAACGGCATGGATGGCGAAGTAACTTTGTCCGGGCGCGCGGGAATACTCAAGGCTCTCGATATAATATTTTCCGACAACGGATAGCAGGTCTGATGATGTCCTGTAACCAATAGATAGAGTAACCTCGCTTCCACGCTTCAAGGCGGCGGCGAGGTTCCCGCTACCCGTGCCGATGATGTTATAAGTGCCTTTGGAATTATCCAGCACAACTTCAAGGGCGGACGGACGAAGGGAAGCGACTTGCTCCTTGGTGGCGATAATGTGAGCTGCGGGTACGGCATAGGCCGTGCCGGCGCCGCTCCCCGCAGTGGGCGGCGCCCAACTCCCGGGAAGCCCTGTGCGCCAGACCTGGTTGGGGGCTGTGGCATAAAGATATGTTCCGTCACAGGCAATAGCGAGGCCCTGGGTGGCCACAGCATTTAAGGGGAAGGCCTTGTACCAGTCCATATCCTTGAACTCCGTCCCCGGTCGGAGGCGGTAAAACCAGGGGGAATTATCTTTGGAAAAGGAAAAAACCGCTCCCAGCGAGCTGTGATAACAGATAAAAGGATCGTCCACGGCGAGATTGTCAGCGGCGCGCAGCTCATTGACGGCGCTGACACGCTCGTAATAGGTCGGCTCTGACTTCTTACGCATGGATTGGGTGCGCCATGTCCTGAGACGCGTCTGGCCCGCAAAATCCACCTTTGCCTTGTAAGAATTGACATACTCCCAGCCTGACCAGGTGCCTGCGGTATACTGGTCACCGTCACCATAGATACCGCGCACCAGGCGGATATAGGCCCCGTCCAGGATTAGGCCAAGGATATTCCAGTCGCCGTCATGGTAGAGAGCAAGGGCTGACAGCGCGAAGTCGCCGCTGATCTGGCCGAGACCGGTAGTCCAAGTGCCGCCGACACGCCGCTGAATATACAGGGAAGTGGGGTCGTTAAAATCGGAGGCATGGACAACGGCAAGATCGCCGTTAGACTTATAGGCGGCTGCAATGCCTCTTTCACCCGGCCTGGCATTGGACATCGATACCCAACTACCCCAGGTCGAGCCGCTATTTGAACTTAACCTATAATAGAGATTTACAGCATCATCGGAAAATACAATCACTTCAGCCGAACGGGCGGCGATGGCGACCTTAGAAGTAGCGGTGATAGAGCCGAGGTTAGTCCACGATGCAGTCCAATTACTTGAACCGCTGGGGGACGTGACGCGCTGGAAATAAGCCTTGCTGCTCTCAGCCTTAACGCGGCAAATTGAGCCATCGGAAGGGATGGCGAGGGCATGATTAACTCCCAGGGCAGTACTATCACCCACAGCAGTAAGCCGCTCCCACATAAAAGCAGACCATTGCAGGGCGGCGGCGTCCACGGCGGCGGGGTGGCCATAGGTAGCCACCTCGACCTTGATCAGCGGCCTGCGGGTGGCTTTTTTCTGCTCGTCAGTAAGGGCGGCGGAAAGGGTCCTCATTTCTTTAATAAATCCTTATCACGGCGGATAGTGCGCTGGGACACGTTCAAAAGTGCGGCGATCTCCTTGAGCGTCTTACCCTGCTTGTGCAGAGCATCCACTTCAATTGCCCTTTGCAGTAAACGCACATTCTGCTTGAAAGCGGGCGTATCTTCCATGCAGACGGGCAAGGGACAATCAAGGCAAACGGGGAACAATTTGCAGCCGCGGTCCTTGTGATCGACAACAAGCGGGTCTTTGGGTTTGCGCAAAATACAGCCTCCTTTTCTGCGTAGCGCCGCCAGGATCCTGGCGGCGCTACGATCAATTAAAGTAGTTTCACGTAATCCCAGCCGACCTGGGTGGGGGTGAAAGCGCCGCCGCCGTAGATCGACCAGTCCACGGTATTGCCGGAAAGCTGGGCGAGGCCATCCTGGGCGGTATAGATATCATTGAAATAGGACACGAGGTTGCGCAGCTCCTCGAAAGTCTTATCCGAGCAGGTCAGGTTGTTGGCCTTCTCGTAGTCCTTTTTGAGCTTGAGCATATAGCCGTGGTAATTGGCGGCCTCCGCCTGGGTGGGGGGCTTGGGGAGCTTAGTCTGGTACTTGAAGGCCTCGCTGAAAAGCTCGACGGCCTTATCGACCAGGCGTTTGGCTTCGCTTAAACGTTCCACGCGGGGAACTTCGCGCAGGTCAAAACGAGTAACCAGTGGGTAGAAGTAAAAGGCCCTGCTGATAGGGGTAACTTCCACGCCATCTTTTCTACAGGATTCTTCCGCGGCGCCGATGGCGGCATCGATATCAAACGGTATATAAGGCGGAGCTGCGGGGGCGGTGGCCAGGGCGGCGGGGTTGACCTGCCTTACGGGCTGTGAAGTAGGTGCGGCAGGTGCGGCCGCAGGCGCAGAGGCGGGTTGGAGCACCGGCAAAACACCGGCAAGCTGAAGTTCTTTCCTGGCGGTAATCTTCTGGCCGTCGGTTATGGTCCGTACAATGACGAAAATGATGTTTGCGAACTGTGGGATGGCAGGGATAAGCAATGCATTAAAGAACTGGGTAATGCTCTCTGCCTTGGCGGGGTCGGTAACGAACAGCAGGATGATGGTCAGCGCCATGCTGAAAGCTGTGGTGAGTAACCTTACGTAGCCGTCCAGTGGTTTAGTATCCATTATTCCTTTTTCTCCTTAAATAAATTAAATAAGCACGCATAAAGCAGTAGGTATCTGGCGGCCGGCCGCACGGTAATGGCCGGCAAGGTGGCGGGCGGCATTGATGATGAGCTGGGGGTCGGCGATGACGCAGCGGCCTTCGTCGCCATAGCGGGACAATAAAAGGACGGCCTTTTCAAGAAGCTGCCAGTCAACTGTACGCTCGATACCGATATGACCTGACAGGGCACGGATGACCTGCTTATTGTGATGAGGTAGCTGCCATTGGGCGGGATCATTGGAGTCCATGATGGCGAAAGCCTGCAGGGGGAGGCCGTCCTTGAACAAGGGTGCAGGCGCATTCTTGGGGGTAATGACAGTTTTACGTTTTGGCATAGTTACTCCTCTGCGGACATAGCCGTCTGTTTAAGCTTCTTGAAGTTGTAGGTCTTGACCATCTGGAGCTGCTCATAGAACTGCTCAAACATGGCCCTGGCCCAAAAGTTATAGTCCTTATTGACCTTCTGGCCGCCGGTATTGGCCATATTGACCTGGTACTGCGCCTGAGAGCTGACGGCATAGGCCACGGCGCCGATGGCGATAATATGGTCGTGAACGGTAGGGATGGTGGAAGTGGTACTTAGGGTATGCTTCTTGAACCAGTAGATATTGCAGTGCTCTCCATCGCCCACGTAGCCATCCAGAAATGTGATCAAATCCCCCCAGACGGTGAAACGGCGCGCGGGGTAAGGCTGGGTATCGATGGGATGCTCCACTTTCACAACATCGAGGCGGTCGGTAAGGGTGGAGATATCGACGGTATTGTCCTGGTCAACCGTGTGCAAGGAAGAAGTAAGCTGAACCAGCGGCACGAACTCTGAATACATAAGCACGGCCTTTTCGATGGCGCGATCGATCTCATTGTCGGTCCAGCGATAGTTGGAGCTGTCCTCGTCCTTGAGGTCGCGGCGGATGCTGGTGCGCATGGAAGTTAAAGTAGTCATTTTCTTATCAGTCCCTTATCAAGTTTTGCGGGGGGCGGCCGGTGAGTGAGGCCGGCCGCTCCCAAAATCAAAAAGGAGGTGTACCTTAACAGGGTGTATCACTCCCTATTAAGCAGTCGCATCGGCGCGTATTAGCAGGTTAATCAGGGCATCGGTTGCATTGAGCATATAGCCGATGATGATATTGCAATCGCCGGACGTGCTGGGGGCGGTTTCGGTGATGCAGCCGTTAGACGTCCCCTCTGCGACATAGACGGGATTGCCCGCTGTTCCACCGGTGTAGCCGCGTACTACAGCGTGCGGGGAAACGGGGATGATATCGCCACTGGCTCCACCTTTAAGGGCAACCAGGCGGCCCTGGATGGCGGTACCGACGGTGGCAAGGGCACGTTTCCATCCGCTGGAATAGCCGAGGATATCGCCTTCCTTGCAGGCCTCCGCCAGCGTGACGGCGGGGGCCTGGGGGCCGAAAGGATTAGCGATGACGTTGCGAGTTCCGGGATCTGCAAAAGCCATTTTCGTTACTCCTTAATTTCGTTAGGCCAGGCCGATCAGAGCCGCGGCCTTGACGTTGGAAAAGAGGCAAAGGCCGGCGTACATCTTGATGCGGGTGCGGGTGGCGTCCTTGGTTTCCATATCGCCGATCTTGACGATCTGGAGTCCACCGGGGCCGGTAAGACCGCAGACTCCATCCTCGCCGAACGATAGGGCGTAGATGGTATGGGACGCGCCGCCGGTAACAGCGGTTTCGACCGAGCCGCTGACGGTATGGGTTTCCTTGATAAAATCGCTAACCGCGATGGGCACGCCGTTGTAGGCCGGGACCTGCAGGCCAAGGACGTTGGTCCATTCGAGGTTATTGCCTGCTGCCCTGGCCAGGGCCGTGATCTGCCTGCGGGCCTTGCGGCACATGAGCAGGAGGTCGGGCTTGCCGCCTTTCACGGCATCACAGAGCTGGTCGAGCATAGCAAGGGTGAGGGTCGCGCCGCCGGAAGCGCCCGCCGCGATGAGCTGGTCGGAAGCTGTGCCGGTGGCGATGAGCTTGACGAGGCCGTCGAACTGGTTGGGGTAGGTGGTGTTGTCGCCATAGACGAGCTTATCCTCAAGCTCATTCTTGATGGCCTTGGCGGTCAGCTCGATGACCGCGCTCTCGATATCGTTGATATTGGAGCGGGTCTGGCGGACATAGTTGTCCACGTCGGCGTTCTGGCCGAGGATGGCCAGGGTGGCCGTCTTCTGCATGAAGGTGACGGCCGGGCTGGTGCTCCAGTCATCATTGACCGCGTGCCATTCAGCGCTGGGAAGAGTAAGTTCGCGGTTATAGGTGAGCGCGTTGCCGTTGATCTCGACCCACGGCATGAGCGAAAGCAGGGGAGATTCCTTAATGATGGTTTCGATGACGCCCTGCTTCATGACGTCATTGGAAAGTTTGGCGTATTCGGTGAGGGTAGTACCCATTTATTTCTTGTCCTCCTGAATTGCGTACTTAATTTTCTCCCTGGCAGAGAGGCCTGACGTGTCAGGGCCTGAGCGCTCAGGGGCACCGGCCGGGATGATAACGGACTTGATGTCGGCCTCGATCTTTGAGCGCACTTTGTTGGCGAGGTCGAGTATCTTTGCCGCGGCGGTATCCAGGTCCGGGATGGTTGCGCCCGGCAGTAAATCCTCGGTAAACAGGGGGTTGGAATTGACCAACAGCCTGCGGTAGGCGGTGACGGCGCTGTCATGCGAACCTTGCAATGCGATAAAATCTGCCTGCTTTGCCTCGGCAGTCTTTTTCATGGCCTCGACATCCTTAACATATGCGTCGAGTGTGGTATTAAGGCTGATGATGCGCTCGTTAAGGGCGGCCTCAAACTCCGGGCCAAGAGCGGTAGCCGGCACGGGGGTGGGGGGAGTGGTAGGGGGCTGTTCGATATTTTCCGTTACCTGTTTGATTTCCTCTGGCATAAAGTCCTCCTATCTTAAAGCGCCTGCTCCATATCGGCGGCGGTAACTCTCTCTCTCGGACCGCCGCGGGTGGACATCGCCTTAAAATCGTTATTCATCTGCAGGATGGCCTTACGCTCATCCATACACTTCCCGAACTCAATCTCGGGGTCGCGCACGCCCAGGTTATCCATAGCGGTGCGGCGGGAGTGGACAAGGCTCTGTACCAGGAGCTGCTCGTTCTGAGCGTCCCTGGCCCTATCCTGGGGAAGGACCTGGCCCCACAGCACACGCTGGGCAATGCGGGTGAGGTCCTTGCGCATGAACTTCGCCCACAGCTTCAAGATAAGCTGGTTGCGGCGCTTGTATACGTTGGTGCGGATGAGGCGCTTGCGGCGCACCTTTTGAAGCAGCGATTGCAGTTCCACTTCCAGCGCGACACCCGACAGCTCCTTTTCAATTCCACCGTAGGCCGCCCTGGGGGATTCGCTGATATCGTGCATCGTCCTGTAAATCAAATCTATATAGTCGATATGCAGGCGGATACCTCCGCCCTGAAGCATATCCAGTAAATAGGCCTTGGTATCTGGCGGGATGTTCCAGACCGCGCCCGGCCTGACGGCGATATCCTCGGAGCTTTCCACGCCCTCAAGCACGGCTATGGGGTTTCCTGATACTTCGAGTATGCGGGAGAGCTGGGATAGGGCACGGTTAAGCTCCCGCTGCGGCTCAAACAATGACGGGACGTCGGATACTCCCCAGAATTGCTTGGGCTTGCGCAGGTTGGGATAGATAATGAAGGGGATGAAGCCGTAGGGATTCGGCTTCTTCTCGATGACGTCGTTATCGATATAGAGCAGGAAATCCTTATCCGTCCATAGCTCCGTAAGTGTGGCTATTTTCTTTTGAAGGGTGCGCTTGTAAATCAGGTTAATCTCCTCGGCGGAAAGCTGATAACGGCTGATAACCTTGTAAACCTGGTTGAGGTCGTCGCCCTTCCACCATGCGAACAGGCCGTTGACATCCGGCGCCGTGATGCGGACGCGCTTCTCTATGGCGTCCCACGTCACCTTATAACAGCCGTCGCCCAGGATGGCGGTATCTATCTCGGTGGTGTAGTCCAGCTCCGAAGCATTGTTCTGATCGAGGACCGTGTAGATGAGGTCCTCAGCAAGCTTGGCGGCGTCAGGATCCGCACCCGGCAAAGGCTCGAAGGCGTAATTGATTTCGTTCATTAAAAAGCTGGTGATCTTGTCCACGGCGATCTTGGAGTAGTTAAATACGAGCTGGCGGTTCCGGCTGGTGCGCTCCCACTGGCCGCCGTTGTAGAAATCCAGGGCGGCCTTGTAAGCGGTGAAGCGCTCGCGGTCGAGGTTGGCCAGGTCGGACGGCTTAAACTCAGTCATTGCGCTGGCCTCCCACGGCGATGCGCGGCCGGCTGTTCTCGGCAGCTTTGACGCAGAGCGCGAGGCTCATTAAATAATCATCGTGGCCCTCAAGGGGATCGACATAAAAGTTAATGGTCTGGTTGGGACGGTAGTTGCTGCGGGCCTTCTCCATCTCCAGCATGAACTCAGCGAACTCCCGGCTGCCATCCCCGGAGTAGCACTGGACGCGTCCCGAATTCACAAAGGCGATAAGGTCGAAGCCAAGCTGAGACTTAGAGTGCTGGGTAAACTTGAAGGGGGTCACGCGGGAACCGCAGGACTGCTGCAGGAAAGAGGCCAGCGGCTCGCCGATGCCCGTGGCATCGCAGAGGACGCGGCTACAGTTCCACTTATTGCGGACGATATCGACTATCTGCGGGTGAAGAATATGGTGCGGCGTACCTATCCAGGCGTAATGCTCCACGATTTTGACCGACGGCTCCTTGCCCCCGTTGAAGGACACGGCGCCGATAGTGATAACCGTGGCGTCGCGCTGGGGCCGGGTGAGCACCAGGCCGTCGAGCTGCTCATCCTGCCCGGCGTAATCGATGCCTGCGACATAGATGACACCATCAACGCGCGAGCGCTGGCGGGGGTGAGTGCCCGTGATCTGCGCGAGCTGGGCGCGGTTGAAGAGGCGGCCGCTGGCGGGGAGGGGCAGGAGGCGGTACTGCGTGCGGAAGAGCGGGTGGTCCTCGCCCAGGCGGGCGCGCTCGGATTCCACAAAGGTGGCATAGCCGGGGTTGCAGGCCGCGACCTCTTCCCAGGGGAAGCGGAAGTGGCGTTTGACCCCATCCTCGATTTCAAGGTCGAGGTTGAGCCGCTTGGTCTGCTCGAGGAGGGTGCCGTCATCCCAGGTGGTACCGTAATGCACCGTGGTGGCATTGGTGGAGCTGGCCATGGGCCGGAACTCCTTGGAATACTTATCCTGGTTGATATCCTGCGACTCGTCCACTTCCAGAAGCAGGTCGGCTGTGTGGCCGACGACATTGGAGCTTTCATCCGCGGAGAGGAAGACCTGGCGGGCGGCGCCCAGCCTCATGATGTAACCGTACTCGGCCTGCCAGAGGCCATCATAGCCGAATTCGTCAAGGCGGTCCTTCAGGCGGTTCATGGATATGAGGGTCTGCGGCTTGAAGGTGGGGGAGCATTTGATGGAAGTGCCGCCTTTAGCAATAAACATCGTCAACAACAGAACCTCAATATGCGCTGAAAGCTCGTTCTTTCCGCCCTGGCGGGCGATCTCAACCGAAAAGGTAAGGCCTTTGCCGAGCAGGATGCTGTCGAAAATGGCCCGGGCGACTTCCTGCTGATACGGTCGTAATTCCATCTGCTACTGAATGATTGCCTTTATTCCCAGCGGAACGGCGATATCCGTGAGCACCTTGGCGATGGCATCCTTGAGTGACCTATTGCCCCCCGTACTGATCTGGAACCTGGTGCGAACCATGCTGGTGAGGTTGGTCATGGCAAGCATCTGAAGGTCTATGCGCTCCGGGTGCTCATTCATGAGCGTGAGAAGCTTAACGCGCATGAGGGCTATTTCCTCATCAAGACCTTCAACTTCGCGGGCCTGGTCAAGCTGAAGCTTCTGGGCTTCGTCAAGAACCCGGCTATAAAACCCGTGCTTGCGGGCATTCTGGTTGCCCCTGGGGGCACCTATCGGTTTCTTTTCCGTCATGAATCACTTTGAGCATGCCATAGACGATTGCCAGAGCTGCCAGCTCGTAATTACCTTCTTGAAGTGCCTTTTCGAGTAAAGACATGTGCGTTGATTAGCATAATAGCACATGTGTTCTAATTTAAAAAGGGGGTTTTGTCACAAAATTGGGGGTAATGGCGGCGGGTGATGGCCGCGGGCGATTTTGGTGCAGGAATATTTTAGACGGGTGTTGTCAATATTTCCTGAAAAAAAGTAGAATGGCGGGAAAGAATGGTCGTAAAGACGTGGAGGTTATAGGCAGATGATTAATAGAACATGCTCGAAATGTGGAAGGGGATTCGTAGGATATACAGATGATTGTGGATGCCAAGGTAACATTCCAATACCTGTAAAATCAATAACCACAGAGACATCCTGGTTTAAAAAGCATTTAAACTTGACGTGGTTGTTTTGGCTGCTCGGTTTTTGTTTTCTTATTGCTTTCTTAAAAACATTCCTGGGATTCGACATTGTGGGAACAACAAAAAATGCTTCAACCTACTTTCTGTGCTGGGCTATGTTACCTGTAAATGGATGGGTATTACATCAAAAAGGCAGGAGTTTACATTGGCTTTGGCTGGCCTTATTTTTCCCGATTATTTCAATTATTCTCAGTAATAAAAAGACATCGAAAACCCAAGCGCAACCAAACAATATAACGGAACTGACGAAAAAGAAGATATAAAAAATTAATGAGTAAAATACAGCAGCCTTATTTATGTCCACGTTGTGGCCAACAAGTAAAACCCAAGGATAATTTCTGTGATGGATGTAATGCACCATTAACATGGCCAGTAAAAGATTTTGAATACAATCAACAACCATCACAAAAGAAAAAACCAAATATTGCAATTATCGGCATTTCGATAGTAATCGCCATAATTATATTTGGATCTATCCTTTCTACACTGACCGGGTCAAGGATCACCAAAACAGATGCCCCATTCATATTGAACATGGCTGAAAACCTTCCTCAAAGATTTCAACGAGTAGATGAGACCGAAATGGGAATATCTACTAAGAACATGGATCTGGGACCGGGTGCCAGTGAAGTCCAGATATTTATTTCCGAAGAGCCAAAGCAAGTAATTTATGGATTCATTCTAATTTCAAGCAATTTGATTGCGCGATGTAATGATGACGCGTTGATGAAAAACGATCAGCAATTCAAGGATTTGATTTTGAAAAATATTCAGGCAAAAGCTACTGAACTCAACATTGAAATAACTGACCCCATAATTGATATTAGTCATCCGTCACTCGGAGACGTATGTGTTTTTGGCGCTGGCACCATGAACGCTAACGGGATGAATTTACAATTAGACATGCTTGCTTTCAGAAAATATCAGGTTTATGTCACTGTTTATTCGTATTACATAAACGATAGTGATAGCATATCACTTATTCCACTGGGAAATGAGATAATTCGGCGTATGGATACGTTGAAATAAAAATAAATATCAGAATAGCGGCAACCGCCAAAGTTGATATGAAAAGAAATAACATTAACATTCCAACGTGGATCACAGCCCTACTATTCATATTTAGCTTTTCCTTAGCTGGTTTAGGAATCAGCATTGCCGTCGGAAACTTCATTCCATTCTGGATATTGTTTGGATTTTCTTTTATTTTTGCCATAGAAAAATGGTTTTATTACAGGCTAAAACAATATAAAGGATTAGGAACGCCATATCGGGTACTTTTAAACCTATCCATGATAACCACAATAGGTATCACTATATGGACTGGAATTAAATTATTCGCTATGGAATTTGTTCAAAACCCATTGATCGGCAGCCTAATATTCATTGGAGAATTAGTTTTCCTTATTTGGCTATGGCGAATAGTGAGAAAAAACAGCTGGCGATGGCCCAGTATGAAACTAACTGCATTTACTGTATTGGTTATAATAGTTATTTTTGCCTATGCCGGTGTTCAGCCAGCTGCAACATATAAGAATGAACTGATTACTAATTGGAATAAATATTGGACTGAACAAACAATTAAAAATGAAGAGAAGGCTGCTAAGGCAAAAATAGAGGAACAGAAACGGATTGAGCAACAAACGATAGCAGAGCAACATAGGATTGCGGAACAAAAAGCTGAAGAGGCGAAATTGGAGGCCATACTTAATCAGAACTACGCGCAGATATTCAATAAATTCCGTACCGACAATGGCAGGCAACCATTAATATTCAATACGAATCTTAACGAAATAGCTAAGCAACGTGTGGTAGAAATAGCGCAGCCCGGCAATTTCAGTCATGATGGTATCAAAAAATACAATCTCGGTGAAAATATTGCTATGATGGCATATTCAACTGACTCAAATGAAAGCTTACTTGAACTCTGGGCCACTTCGCCTGGACATAGAAGCAACATGCTGGACCTAACATATTACCAGACGGGCTTTGCCAGAGAAGGCAAATATGCAGTGCAGGTATTTCATTAACTAAGAATTATTTATATATCCCCCCCAAACATTGTCACCATTGTCACCAACGTCACCTCCAGATACGAAAAAGGGTGACAATGTTGGTGACGTTCTTTTAGACGTACGAAAAACGCCACCCGCTTTATAAAGCTATGGGTGACAATGGTGACGTTGGTGACGTTTTTTCCGCAAAGTTGGATGGAGAGAAGGGAATGCCGTACCGGGTGGCCAGGCGGAAGGCCAGCTCATCATCCCAGACCACGACATGGCGGCCGTCGTGACCCAGGCGGCGTTTGGCGAAGCCAAGATGCTTGACGATCCAACCGACCTTGCGAGCATTGAGGGCGGCATCTTCATCCATATCATTGGCGCAATAAGAGATAGCATCAGAAGTCAAGAGAGTATCCGTTACGTGCAGATGGAGCATGGCGGAGACGACAAGCCCGTCCAGGCTGGCACGACGGCGGGTATAAAGGGACTCCTGCTGACTCTTGATAAACGTGGACAGAGTATCCGACAGAGACTGATCGGCGCCGGCGAGGGCCTTTAGGGGCATAAGAATCTCCTGAAGGCGGGGCTGAAGCCCCGGCTCAAGCAGATCGTTGGTGAACTCGCTGCCCTTGAGCTTGAAGAGGTTATACAGTCGGAAGGTGAGCAACTTGGAGCGCAGGTCGTGAACTTCATCCTTAAATTCGGCGGGGAACATGCGCGGGATATCGGAGCGGGTAAGGACGGGCATCTCGGCGGTGAGGCAGCGGGATTCAAGGGCTTCATCCTGGAAACGGAAGCGGGTGGCGATAAGCTTGGGGCCGAACACCTGGTAACCGCGAGGCCGCCAGCGACCGTTGACTTTGTCGGCGCGCAGTACAGGGAAGCCCGGGCGGTAGCCGTTGTTGAGGATCTTGACCATATCGGTCCAGGATGATGACTCCTTGAAGTCGGCTTCGTCCAGCACCAAAGTGCCACGGTACTGGTCGAGGATGCGGAAGATGGGGGAAGGCGTTGCTGCGCCGGAGGCGAAGATGGGGCGGAAGCAGATAGAGCCTATGACCTCCAGAAAACGCGTTTTGCCGGTACCCCAATCACCTATCACACGTAGATAGGGAAGCGAGGGCGTGAACTCGTAAACCCAGGATAAGAGGATATATAGGGCGGAGATAGCCTCGTATGATGGTGGAAGCTCAAGGTACCTGTGAATATAAGCCCTGATCTGCTGAAGCAAATCATGCGGCTGGCAATAGCGGGCTGACTCACGGGCAAAATGCACCACGTTACCAGCCAGCGTATCATCCGGTGGGACGTGATAGAAATGCGGGGCGCGATGCTTAGACGTATGCGATATAGTACCCTTGTTATACATGGCAAAGGTGCGGATGCCCTCCTTGCTGATGACAAGCTCGGCGACCGTAGTACCCAAAACAAAGCCGGGGACGGGGACATCGGGCACCTTTTCAGGGGCAGATTTATCTTCGGCTGTTTGGTCTTTCTTCTTTTTAGGCATAGGTTATTTATGCCTATGATTTCTGGGGATTATTCTCGGCGGGTTTGACATCAAGCATGGCCACGAAGGCCTTGCGGGATACCAGGAACCTTTTGCCCAGGCGGATGACAGGCAGCTTGCCCTCGTGCGCCAACTGGTAGGCCAGGCTGCGACCGATGCCAAGCAGTGCACCTGCTTCATCAATGGTCATGGTTAGTTTTTCTTCGTTCATTTTTCCTCCGATACGTATTGATTTGCGTTCGCCCGTATATTATAATAGTACATATGTTCTACTTGTCTATAGGGATATGTCCGCTACGGCGCATCGTGGCCGAAGGCTGAGAAAATAACTGAAGTTTTTTAAAACAGCTACAAAGTCTGTAGATAAATGTTAATAACAGGGGTGAAAAATGAGAGGGCATATTATCAAGAGGGCAAAGGATTCATGGAGCATAGTAATAGATATCGCCAAGGATCCCGCGACGGGCAAGCGCAAACAACAATGGTACAGTATCAAAGGGACCAAGAAGGAAGCTGCGAAGAAGCTAGCTGAGCTATTGCATCAACTTGATACAGGTACGTTTATTAGACCTGATAAGATAACGTTAGCGGAATTTCTGGAGAAGTGGCTCAAAGATTCCGTATCTATGAACGTCGCTCCGCGAACTGCAGAGGGATATGAGCATATTGTCAGGCAGCACCTTATACCCGGCCTGGGCGGCATACTGCTAACACAATTGAAACCGGAGAACCTGCAACGCTATTACGCGGAAAAGCTGGCGGGAGGCCGCAGGGACGGCAAGGGAGGACTCAGCGCCCGAACGGTCAGGCACCACCATGTAACGCTGCACACGGCGCTGGGAGTGGCCGTTAAGATGGGGTTGACGGGGCGTAACCCTGCCGACGCTGTGACACCACCACGCTATCAACAGCATGAATTCCAGGTACTGACAGAGGCGGATATGTTCAAGGTTCTTGAACAAGCCAAGAGCACTCCATACTATGCGCTCTACTTCCTGGCCCTGTTTACGGGGATGCGGCGATCTGAAATCCTGGGATTGCGCTGGGGAGATGTGGATTTCATCTTCACACAGATATCGGTTGTCAGAAGCCTGCATCACCTGCGGAACGGGCAATTCATTTTCCGGCAAACCAAGACCGCCAAAAGCCGGCGGCTGATAGCGCTTTCGCCGGCGGCTGCCCTGGCATTAAACGAACACCGCAAAAAACAGGAGATTATTTGCAAACATATAGGGAAAAAATTATCTGACGACGATCTGGTATTCAGCCAGGATGAGGGTGGGCCACTGCTGCCGGACTCCGTAACCAGGGCCTGGGTGCGCATGATGGATAAACTCGGGCTGAAAGGCGTGAGGCTTCATGACCTCCGCCATAGTCATGCTTCCCAACTGCTTAAACAGGGCATACACCCTAAAATAGTCCAGGAGAGATTGGGGCATTCCAGCATCGCTGTGACGCTGGATACTTATAGCCACGTGGCACCAGGCCTGCAGAAAGCTGCAGCAGCGCGGTTTGATGAAGTGATGGAGGGTTGGAGTGAAACCGAAGCTAACGAGAAAATCCGTTAGCAAACCGTTAGCAAAATAAGAAATGCCCGTCTTATGTAAACTCTCAAGACGGGCATTTTAGCTTCGTTTTTTGGTAGCGGGGGCAGGATTTGAACCTGCGACCTTCGGGTTATGAGCCCGACGAGCTGCCACTGCTCCACCCCGCGTCAAGAATAGCTATTGATGAAATAGGTTTTGTGCTCATTCTGGTATAGGTCA
>Ga0247841_10002503_pt1 | contig 36488 bp, 31 predicted proteins | sample LaCruzMarch2015__2_FD_192410 | JGI IMG/M metagenome (GOLD analysis project Ga0247841, IMG submission 192410) | Freshwater microbial communities from meromictic Lake La Cruz, Castile-La Mancha, Spain - LaCruzMarch2015_18m | ecosystem: Environmental > Aquatic > Freshwater > Lake | place: Spain... | reverse complement strand
CTTTCTGGAAGATCCCGCTGATCAATCGCGGTGAAGCGCCGGTGAAGGCCGAAGACCCGGAGGTGGATATCCTGATCAAACGGTGCGTGCTGGATGACAAGACCCTGGTGGCCACGTACAACAGCGATTGCCTGCAGTTTGCCGACTGCGTGGTGGTGGATGTGCAGTGCGACTTTGCCAAGAAGGAGCTGGGGAATATGAAGAGCGGCGAAGCCGACATGGCGGCCCTCGAAGATACGATGCGCACCATCGGGGAGAAGATTCAACCCGACTGTCTGGTGCTGATCGAAACCACCGTGGCGCCGGGAACCACCGAATTCGTGGCATGGCCCATCCTCAAAAAGGCATTCGCAAACCGTGGAATCAATGAAATTCCGTTGCTTGCCCACAGCTTCGAACGGGTGATGCCGGGCAAACAATACGTAGCCAGCATCCGCGACTTCTGGCGGGTGTGTTCGGGGTGTGAACCCTTCGCGCGGGCCCGGGTCGAGAAGTTCCTCCACGAGGTGCTCAACACCAAAGATTTTCCGCTCACGGTGATGGATCGCCCCATCGAATCGGAGACCACCAAGATCGTGGAGAACTCCTACCGCGCCACCATCCTGGCTTACCTCAATGAGTGGAGTCTCTTTGCCGAACGCAACGGGGTCGACCTCATCAAGGTGATCAACGCCATCAAGATGCGCCCCACCCACAGCAACATGATCTTCCCCGGCCCGGGCATCGGCGGTTACTGCCTGCCCAAGGACGGCGGACTGGGTTACTGGGCCTATGAACATATCCTCGGGTTTGAGGATGGCGACAAGATATTCAGGATCACCCCCGCGGCCATCGACATCAACGATACCCGGGCCCTGCATGTGGCCGAACTCACGCGCGACGCCCTACGCAACATGGGCCGCTATATTGCCGGCTCAAAGGTGCTGCTGTGCGGCGCCAGCTACCGACAGGATGTGGGCGATACCCGATACAGCGGCAGCGAACTGGTAGTCCGCAAGCTCACCGAGATGAGCGCCGAGATCCGCATCCACGACCCCTATGTTGATCACTGGTACGAACTTGAGGAACAAGACACCTATCCCTCGCCCGGAAGCTCCTGGAAACGCTTCTTCCACAACCAGGAGGGGCTAAAACAATCAGTGGTTGAAAAAGACCTGGAACAATCGATGCAGGGAGCCGAAGCCGTAATTCTTGCTGTGCCCCACAAACAATACCTGGATTTAAACCCGGATGATATGGTCAAATGGGCTGGTGGACCTATTGCCGTAATCGATTCATTCGGTATCCTTACCGATGACCAAATCACCAGATACTTTGAGCTTGGATGCGAAGTGAAGGCCTTGGGACGGGGTCATATCTCCAGGCTGAAACAAGAAGTAAAAAAGAAATAATTTGTGTTGAACAATAAACCTAGAACCTTGAGCGAAGATCCCAAATTAACCAACCAACGTATCTTAATTACTGGCGGTGCTGGCTTCATTGGCAGCAACCTCATAGAATATTTCTTAAAAAATAATAAGGTAGTATGCCTGGATAACCTGAGCACTGGATTCTATAAGAATATTGCAGAGTTCATTGAAAATCCAAAATTCACTTTCAAAGAGGGCGATATTCGTAATTTGGAAACCTGCCGCTTGGCGGTAAAGGATTGCGATTATGTGTTTCACGAAGCAGCATTGGGAAGTGTCCCGCGAAGCATAAAAGACCCCATTGCAACCAACGCCTCCAATATTGACGGGTTCCTCAACATGTTGGTAGCAGCAAGGGATGAAAATGTGAAACGGTTCATTTATGCGGCTTCTTCTTCTACTTATGGTGATTCAATGGAACTTCCCAAGGTGGAACACAATATCGGCAGGCCATTGTCACCTTATGCTGTTACCAAATATTTGAATGAATTATACGCCCATGTATTCACACAATTGTATGGACTGGAGACCGTTGGGTTGAGGTACTTCAATGTTTTTGGGAAACGGCAAAGCTCTGAAGGAGCGTATGCTGCGGTGATACCACTTTGGGTTAAGACGTTATTGAGTCATGAAAGGCCGGTCATCCATGGTGACGGAAACTACAGCCGTGACTTCACATATATTGAAAATGTGATCCAGGCCAATGAACTGGCAGCATTCATTCCCTGGCAAATTTTTTTGGACCAGTTAAAGAATTATTCTACTGAACTGCGTTTGGAAAAGGCATCTGATCAAATATTTAATGTTGCTTTTGGAGGCAATACTACTCTTATAGAATTATTTAATGCTCTTAGAGATAACCTTGCAAAATATGACCCAGCAGTAAGTAAAATTGAACCCATTTATGGTCCATACAGAGATGGGGATATTCCGCACTCATTAGCCAGTATCAATAAAGCCATTAAAATTCTTAATTATAAACCAGTTGTCAATGCGAAAAAAGGATTTGAAAAAGTAGCAAATTGGTACTTTGAGAATTATTAAAAATTCACATGAACCTTTTACTTACTGCTCTGTTTATTTCCCAATGTTTTCTTTACATAATCTTCAAAATTTTGATAAGTCAATATGAATATGTCATAGAACTTTTTCAATGAGTTTATTAAAAATAAATATTGCGTCAAATTTTGTTGGTAATGTTTGGCAAACAATTATGGGATTGGCATTTGTTCCATTATATATTAAGTTTTTAGGGGTTGAAGCTTATGGATTAATCGGCATCTTTACAACAATGCAGGCAATGTTTGCTATTTTAGATATGGGACTTGGGCAAACAATGAACCGTGAAATGGCCCTGCTTTCCGGACAACACGGGAAGGAGCAGGAAATGTGTAATCTTACCAGATCACTTGAGTTTATTTATTGGGGGATAGCTATATTTATCGGTGTTATTGTATTTTCATTATCATCGTTTATTGCGAACAATTGGGTTAATGCCAATTTGTTGTCGCCAAGAACGATTGAACAGGCAATTTGGATAATGGGTTTTAATATGACTCTTCAATGGCCTGTTTCATTGTATTCCAGCGGGCTTAGAGGGTTACAAAAACTTGTTGCATTAAATGGAATTATAGTAGTTTTTAGTACGTTAAGAGGTGCAGGTGCAGTTTTGGTATTATGGTTGTTTTATCCGACGATACAGGCCTTCTTTTTGTGGCAAATAGTAATGAGCTCTTGTCATGTTTGTCTATTAGCAATTGCTTTATGGTTTAATCTGCCTAAAGCAGAAAACAAGGCAAAATTTCAAAAGCAACTCCTTTTTCGTGTTTGGAAATTTGCAGCAAGTATAAGTGGAATCACAATAATTATGGCCGTCTTGGCGCAGATTGATAAAATCATTTTAAGTAAATTGCTTTCACTAGAAATGTTTGGATACTACACTCTTGCCTCTGTCATTGCCATGAGCCTTAATAGGTTTATCTTTCCGATAACCGGTGGAATTTATCCAAGGATCACACAATTGGTTTCGATTGGAGATTATGATGGTGTAAAGCAATTATATCATAAGAGTTGTCAGTTTGTGTCGGTAATGCTATTTCCAATTACCACGTTTATTTCTATGTTTTCATATGAAATATTGCTTCTTTGGACACAAAGTACCGTAACTGCCAGTAAAACATACATTTTGGCTAGTATATTAGTATGGGGAACTGCACTTAGTGGACTTGTAAATATGCCTTATAAGCTACAATGGGCATATGGTTGGACTAAATTGGGATTATATATAAGTTTGATTTCTGTTTCTCTCTTTATTCCATTTATAATAGCAATGACAATTAATTTCGGAGCCATTGGTAGCAGTGTTTCTTGGGTAATTTTAAATGGAATAAGTATGTTTTTTATTATTCAACTAATGCATCAGAGGCTGTTAAAAACTGAAAAATGGCGTTGGTACTTTCAGGATGTTAGTTTGCCACTTTTAACCAGTTTAATAATTGCCGGTTTAGGTAGAATTTTATTTGTAAGTCCAATGTCTCAATTTCCTGCCTTTCTGATCCTATGTTTTATATTTTTAGTAACAATGACTTGTTCGGCGATTGCAACTCCTGTTACAAGGACCTGGTTAGCAAGTAAATATGTAAGATATAGAAAAGGGTATAACCATAGTTTCAAATTGTGAAATAGTGAAATTATTTTGCTTTTCGAAAATCATTTTTGCCTGTTTAACTTTGAATTAAAGGTATATGTCAAATAAACCATTTATTGAAATTTTGGGTAGAAAAATAGGGTTGGATTATGAGCCAATTGTTATTGCCGAATTGGGAATAAATCATGGAGGGAATTTAGAAACCGCATTTCGAATGGCTGATGCGGCAAAAAGTGCTGGTGTTGAAATCCTTAAGCACCAGACACATGTTGTTGATGATGAAATGAGCGCCGAAGCAAGGAACATCAAACCCGGGAATGCAGATATCTCGATTTATGAAATTATGGAATCATGTTCTTTATCTGAGGAATCAGAAAGAAAGCTGCAAGAGTATGTTCATAAACTTGGTATGATTTTTATTTCGACGCCTTTTTCTCGTGCTGCAGCAAATAGATTGGAATCCATGAATGTTCCTGCATACAAGATTGGTTCAGGAGAATGTAATAATTATCCATTAATACATCATTTAGCTTCATTTGGGAAACCTATTATTTTGTCAACAGGAATGAATTCAATTGAAAGCATTACCAAGGCCGTGGAAATTTTCAGAAAGAATTATATTCCCTATGCATTACTACATTGTACAAATATTTATCCTACGCCTCCTGAACTTGTCAGGCTAAATGCCATTACCGAATTAAGAGAGGCATTTCCTGATGCTGTGTTAGGGCTGTCTGATCACACAACCACAAATTACCCGTGTATTGCCTCTGTAGCTTTAGGCGCATCCATCTTGGAACGACATTTTACAGATTCCATGGAACGAAAAGGACCTGATATTTGCTGTTCAATGGACATAGTTGCGTGCAAGGAATTGATTAGCGCTTCAAAAATTGTTAGACAAGCTCGGGATGGAACGAAAGGACCATTACCAGAAGAGATAGCTACAATCAATTTCGCATATGCCTCAGTTGTTTCAATCAAGGAGATAAAAAAGGGTGATATCTTTTCGCATGAAAATATTTGGGTCAAAAGACCTGGCACTGGAGAGATTCATGCGGAACAATTCGAATCTATTCTTGGTAAAAGGTCAACACAAAAAATAGAGAAGGATAAACAAATTTCTTGGAATCAAATAGAAAAGTGCAAATGAGGAAAATATTTATAGTAATTGAGAGAAGGGCTGACTATAGCAGATTTAGGCCCATAATACAAAAATTGAAAAGTGATCCTTTCTTTGAAATACATCTCGTCGTAACGGGAATTTGTTTGATAGAGACCCATGGAAAGGATGTGAATTATATTAGGAATGACGGATTTTTTATTAATGCTGAAATTCCCATGTTTGAGACCAATAAAAAGGACACGGGGGCTGAGATGGTGAGATCAATGAGTAGAATTATGTTCGCCTTAGTCGATGAGTTGGAAAAAGCTAAGCCTGATATTGTTCTGTCAGGATTCGATATTGGAGCTAATTTTGCGGTTACCGTGGCAGCTGCACACATGAATATTCCAGTAGCCCATATTCAAGGAGGTGAAGTAACAGGAAGTATCGATGAGAGTCTTCGCCATGCAATGACTAAATTTGCTCATATTCATTTTCCTGCGACTGAGCTTTCGAAGCAGCGGCTAATTCGAATGGGTGAAAATATGAATCACATTTTTGTAGTGGGATGCCCTTCAATTGACGTTTTGGTTAATACTCCATTCATTGAAAGAACTGTAGTCGAAAACTATTTGAAAATCGATTTATCATTGCCGACATTATTGATGATTCAACATCCTGTCACAACGGAATATTTGGATTCCTTCGACCAGATAAAAAAAACCGTTGAAGCAATCAATGAATCAAATGTTCAATGTGTCGTTTTACTACCCAATAATGACGCAGGGCACGTCAATATAATTGAATACATCAAAGCAAATAATTTGAAATGGTTCCCTAGTCTGCCAACAGAAATTTTCATAAACCTGTACAGAAATGTCGATGCCCTTATAGGTAACTCTAGTTCTGGGATTCATGAAACGCCAACTTTAAAAATTCCCGCAATCAATATTGGATCAAGACAGCAAGGAAGGGAACGTGCAGAAAACGTCATTGATGTACCAAACAATAAAGAAAAAATCTCCGAAGCAATTAAAAAGGCAATTTTTGATGTTGATTTTAGGGAATATGTTAAAACGATTGAGAACCCTTATGGAAATGGGAATTCAGCTGAACAAATTGTCAGTGTTTTAAAGGAAATCCCATTAAAAGGGATCATTCAAAAAATATTTCATGACTAAAAAAATTCTTCTTTTAGGTGGTTCGGGATTCCTTGGCTATAAAACAGCTCAAAAATTAAAAAGCGATAAAAATTATACTGTATCGATTGGAGACGTCGTTAGGCCTTTAGGTGATGAAATTAAATTTTTCAACACTGATGTTTTAGACAGTTCGTCGGTAGATTATGTTATAAAAAATCATGATATAATTATAAATTTTACCGGCCAAATAACATCGCCAATAAATGTATGTTTCCGGATCAATACTGAAGGAATAAATAATATAATAAAATCTGTTGTTCAAAATAATAAAAAAATTGTCCAAATTTCTACAATTGCAATATATGGTACAGCAGTGTATGCTAATGAAAATTCTCAGATTAACCCTGAGAATCCTTATGCAACGTGTAAAGCCTTTGCAGAGTACCAAATAAAAAATGCAATTGTTGGAAATCGACATTGTATTTTACGCATTTCAAACCTTTATGGAGAGAATCAACTTAAAGGTTTATTAGCGTATCTACGAAAATCTTTTTTAGCTGATAAAAAGTTGGAATTTAATAATAATGGGCGTCTGATTCGTTACTTCTTGCATGTCGATGATTGTGCAGAAGCTATAAAAAAAACATTGGATAAGAATTTGACTGATACCTATAATCTATCTAGCAATGAAAAGTATGGAATTGGTGAATTAATCGAAATGATAGAAAAACTTACTTTGACTAAATATAGTACATCATTTGGAAGTATAAATTTAGGAGAAAATATTGATTCGTTAGATTCATCAGCATTTACTATAGCTACGGGTTTTCAATGCAAATTTGATATGTCTTCATTTGTAAAATCGCAATTTGCATTAATACCATAAAACTCACTTTTTATTTAATATAAATTCATGGGAAAGATGAAGATTCTATATCTAATCACAGCAAGAAAAGGATCAAAATCAATTAAGGATAAAAACATTAAATTTATTGCAGGCTTACCTTTGATTGGTTATAAAATTAAGCTAGCACTTTCAATAACTGATGACCCAAATGATGTTTGGGTGTCAACAGACAGTGAGGTTTATTCTAAGATCGCAAAATCATATGGGGCTAACATTCCTTTCATTCGGCCAGATAGTCTAGCTACAGATGAGGCAAGTTCAGTCGATGTTGTATTACATGCAATAGATCATGCTGAAAAATTATTTAAACAGTATGATTATTTGTGTTTACTTGAACCAACAGTGCCATTTATTTCAACGGGGCAGTTAAAACAGGCACTATTATTATTGAGTAACAATCCGCAAGCAGATGGGATCGTTGCAGTGAAGGAAGTAATGCCTCATATCACGTTTATACAAGAGGAAAATGTTTTTTTGGATGAAATAGCTCAAAAACTATCAGTGAAAGGTAAAGATATCAGAAGACAAAATTTCAAGAAGCAGATAACTCCTTCTGGTGGCTTTTACGTCATAAAATGGGATGTTTTCAAGAGCCAACGAACCTTTTATACCGGGAAGACCCTAAGTTATTGCGCGCCGAATCTGAATAGCATAGAAATTGATGAACCTTTGGATTTTGTTTTTGCAGAATTTATAGCTGAAAGAGAATTGATAAAAATAGACAACCTATTTTCAATTTAATTTGTTAGCAATTTACTCCCTCAATAAGAATTACCGTTACTAATCAGTTCTAAAAAAGTTGTCGTTGTTAACAATTTTGGCATTGCTATTAACGGGTTAATTTCTGCTCATTTCAAATGCAGTAAATGTTAACAAATAGGGGTTGTAACCCTTGGTAAATAAGCGGTTTCGTTCTTTGAAATAATGAATTTCAGGATTAGTTTTGCAGTACAAATTATGCAAACTCCTGAGCAAATAATTATCGGTGAATTGCAACGCCTCATACTGATGCAGGCGCAGGAAATCAAATTGTTGAAGTCCAGAATCACTGAACTGGAGCGAATCGTCGCACAAAAAAACAGGCCCCGTAAAGACAGCAATAATAGCTCTGTACCGCCTTCTAAAGATGAAAACCGGCCTCCACGCACCAGTAGTCTTCGTGAGAAAAGCGACCGTAAAGTGGGAGGACAACCCGGTCATGAAGGAAATACCTTGGAGATGTCGGAAACCCCGGATGATGTTATTGAACACCGAGCATGTTTTTGTCCTGAATGCGGTAACAATTTGACTAACCAGCCCTTTGAACTTTTTGGCAAACGTCAGGTCATTGACATTCCCACAATCAAACAAATCGTCACTGAACATCAGGTTTATCGGTGTACATGCACTTGTGGCAAGATGGTTGAAAGTGAATTTCCTGTAGGCGTTGATTGTCCCGTGAGATATGGCAAAAACATAGAAGCGCTCATCGGTTATATGAGCATCAGGCAATACTTGCCATTTAAAAGGCTTCAGGAAATGTTTCATGATCTCTTTACACTTCCGATTAGTGAGGGCGGATTGCATTGTCTGTTGAACAGGTTGGCATCCAAGGGTGTTGATGCGTATGAAATGATCCGGCAACGTGTTTTGAATTCTCAGGTTATTGGTACAGACGAAACGGGAATGAAGGTCAATGGGAAAAAGCATTGGTTCTGGACATGGCAAAACAAACAAGCCACCTTCATTGCTGCTTCGACAAACAGGAGAATTTCTACGATTGATGAGCATATGAGCGGAATATATCAAGATGCTGTACTTGTTCATGATTGCTTGAAAGCTCACTTTCAAACGCCGGTAAACAAACACCAGTTGTGCACGGCTCATCTGGAACGCGAAACCAAATACCTTGAAGAGCGGTACAAAGTAGCCTGGCCGGTTAGGTTCCGGATTATGCTGACGGAGGCAGAGAAACTTAAAAAACAATTTTCCACTCTCGATTATTATTACCCAAACCATGCCCGAAGCCATTTGGAAAGAGAATTGGATAATTTGTTGTCTGAGCCTTTGGAGCCAAACCACAAAGAACTTATTACTTTTCAAAAGCGAATAATCAAGTACCGTAATCATGTCTTTACCTTCCTCTATCATCCAGATGTTCCTCCCGACAATAATGGTTCAGAAAGAGCCATCCGTAATGTAAAGGTGAAACAAAAAATATCCGGACAATTCAAGGTGTTTAATGCTGCTGAAAAATTTGCCATCCTGAGATCCATTATTGACACTGCCATTAAAAATGGACAAAATGTCTTACCTGCTTTGAATGTCATTGCTGATCACAAAAGATACTGATTAGTTACGAATTACCGAACACGATATATTTATTCTTTTAATATTTTTTTATGAAAATCAATACTGGGAAAACACTTTGGGAACGGGCAAAGCAAATCATTCCTGGAGGTAATCAATTATTATCAAAACGACCTGAAAGATTCCTGCCTGATCAATGGCCAACTTATTATCAAAAGGCATCAGGTTGTGAAGTATGGGACCTAGATAACAATCATTACTATGACTTTGCATCTATGGGTATCGGGAGCTGTGTTTTGGGGTATGCAGATCCTGATGTAAACAAACTTGTCAAACAGAGTATTGACGAGGGGAATATGTGCACTTTGAATACCCCCGATGAAATTATATTGGCTGAAAAAATTGTAGAATTACACCCATGGTCAGAGATGGTTAGGTTTACAAGATCTGGAGGCGAGGCATGTGCTGTAGGGATAAGAATTGCTAGAGCAGCATCCAAGAAAGATCTTGTATTATTCAGTGGATATCACGGATGGCACGATTGGTATATTTCTTCTAATCTCTCAGATGAAACAAACTTAGATCAACAACTTCTATCCGGTTTACATCCAAAAGGTGTCCCTAATGCCTTAAAAGGAACTTCGATTCCATTCTATTATAACAATATAGAGGGATTTAATAATCTGGTAAAAAAATTCAGAAATCAAATTGGAGTAATAATAATGGAGCCTCGCAGGGATAATCCCCCTGATGTAGGATTTTTGGAAGCTATCAGAAAAGCTGCTGACGAACTGGGAGCTGTCTTGATTTTTGACGAAGTGACCTCCGGCTTCAGAGATACATTAGGAGGAATACACCTGAATCTAAATGTCAATCCTGATATGGCGATTTTTGGGAAAGCCATGGGCAACGGATTCCCTATTAGTGCAGTGATAGGGAAAAGGGAAATTATGGATGTTGCACAAGATACCTTTATAAGCAGTACATACTGGACTGAAAGAATCGGTTTCACCGCAGCCTTAGCTGTTATTAATAAAATGAAGCAGCTCAGTGTGATCGAACAAAACATGAAGTATGGCGAAATGATTAAAAATGGCTGGGAGAAAGCAGCCGGTGAAAACAACATTCAAATCCATATAAATGGCCTTTCATCCATGCCACATCTATGTTTTGACTACCCGAATTCTGAGGAAGTACTGACCCTTTACACCCAGGAAATGTTGAAAAGAGGGTTCCTTTCATCAGGAGCATTATATATGTCATATGCCTATTCTGAATCAATAATTGAAAAATATCTTGAAAATTCTCATAAGGTTTTTCAATTGATAAATAAAGCAGTGAATTCCGGAGAGGTTTTAAACATGCTTAATGGACCTGTCCGAAATTTCGGATTTCAGAGATTAAATTAATAAATTCAAAATGGCATCTCCTAAACTAAATATTTCGGTTAATATAATTGATAGCTTCGTTACTAAAAAATATAATGCTGATTAATATTTCAAATAAAGATCTATCTGAATATGTCGGTAAGCAAATTGGGCATTATTTTCCGGACAAAATCAGTTATGACAGGATAAAATTTAACTCCATGCTTGACAAAACCATGGATCGCGTTGAATATTGCTTTCGACACATCAACAGCAAGTATTTCAGGATCGATAATCGATCCACTTTTGATTACTTGCACGGAGATCACTATTCCATGTTTTTATATCTCTTGTCAAATACCATTTACCGGGAAGGATTTGACCAGGTTTTAAGTGCAAAATTATTTTTGCTAAATAAAGCACTTTTTGGGATTGATATTTTTTATGAGATATCTTTACCGGATATTTTTCTTTTTGTTCATCCTATAGGATCAATCATAGGTAGAGGAAAATTCAATGATTACTTAATCATATATCAGGGGTGCAACATTGGAAATAACCATTCAGTTTATCCTAACCTTGGGAAATATGTGACGTTACATCCGAATGTTTCAATTCTAGGAAATTGTACAATTGGAAATAATTGTGAATTTGGTTCAAACTCTCTTATTATCGACAAAGACCTGGATGACAATACGATATACATTGGAACACCAAGACAATATACAACAAAAACTAATTCAAGAATTAATAAAATTTGGGATTAAATTGTTATCATTTATGTTGTATTTTATAACAATTATTTATTATAAATAGATCGGCATGGTAAATGGCAAGGTAATTGCAGTCACTGGCGGAAGTGGTTTGATAGGAAAAGAGATAATAAGGGACCTCCGTGAAAAAGGGGCTATCGCATTAAACTTGGATATTGATGGTGATGATGATATGGATCATGGAACAATTAATTGCGATATTACCTCTGATAAGAGCATTTTTGAGGCTTTAAATAAAATATTTAAAAATTACAATCGTATAGATGGATTGGTCAATAATGCGTTTCCACGAACCCAAGACTGGTGTCTTTCTTTTGAAGAATTGTCCCCTGATTCATGGAGAAAAAATATTGATTGGCAGTTAAATAGTTATGCTGTGATGTGCCAAGCAGTGCTGAAGCAAATGAAAAAACAGCAATCAGGCAGTGTTGTAAACATTGCATCAATTTATGGAATCGTAGGTAATGATTTTACGATTTACGAAGGAACAGATATGATGCCGGCTCCAGCTTATTCTGCCATAAAGGGTGGCTTGATCAATCTAACCAGATATCTCGCATCCTGGTTCGGAAAATACAACGTTAGGGTGAATTGTGTTTCACCGGGAGGCATATTTGACTTCCAACCTGAGTTGTTTGTGAAGGCATATGAAATGAAAGTTCCAATGAAAAGAATGGGCAGACCTGATGACATTGCACCTGCAGTTTCTTTTCTTCTATCAGATGAAGCTAAATACATCACAGGACACAATCTGATAGTGGATGGCGGATGGACGGCCATATAAATAAACGACAAGCGCTTTTATTTTAATTCACAGATATCTTACCAGGTGATTCTGTTTTCACTGTCAAATAAAAAATGCAATGGAAATTTTGAAACCTGTGAATCAATGAGGATCCACTTGTTTCAAAAAGAAGCATAATTTTGAAGATATTTATTCACTGTAATACCTGTTGGAAATGTTAAATAAGGATATAGATGTTTTTTTAATTAACAAATATGACTCTGCGAAGTTGGGGATGAAGAAATTAGACTCATCGCGAAAAAAAATTTTATTCGTTGTCGATAATGACAGGATGTTAGTCGGATCCATTACGGATGGAGATCTTCGGCGTTGGATATTGTCTGAGGGGTCATTAAATGCATCTGTTTTGGAAGTTTGCAACAAAAATCCCTTTGCCTTAACAAAGGTTTATAGTACCGAAGAAGTAAAAAGAATTGTGTTGACAGAACAATTTTCTGCTGTTCCAATATTAGATAATGAAAAAAGAATTATAGATATAATTCTTTTGGAGGAGCTTTTTCATGATTCAAAGGTTAATCTTAAAAAAAAATCAATTGATATTCCCATTGTCATCATGGCCGGAGGACAGGGTAAACGCCTCGAGCCATTCACTCAAGTTTTACCTAAACCCTTAATTCCCATTGGCGATAAAACAATTATTGAAATAATAATTGATAAATTTCTGGATTTTGGCATAAATAAGTTCTATATTTCGATTAACCATAAGGCAAAAATTATTGCTGCATTTTTTGAAGATATAAATCCTGCTTATCAAATAGAATTTATTTATGAGAAATTTCCATTGGGTACCATTGGTGCACTTGCATCTCTAAAAGGTAAGCTAAATAGTCCAATTCTTGTTACAAATTGTGACATTATTATAAACACTGATTATTCTGACTTTCTAGAATTTCACAAAGAAAATAACTATGATATTAGTTTGGTTGCATCTTTAATGCATTATAAAATTCCCTATGGGACTTGTGAAATTGAATCTGGGGGTAAACTAACAACCTTTACAGAAAAACCAGAATTTAACTTTCTTGCTTCAACAGGAATGTACATTCTAAATCATGAATTGATTAGCCTTATTCCAGATGATACTTTTTTTCATATAACAGACCTTATTGCACTGGTTCGAAAGGAAGGTGGAACCGTGGGTGTTTTCCCAATTAGTGAGGATTCTTGGCTTGATACAGGTGAATGGCAGGAATATAAAAAAACCATAGAACGATTTCAAGTATGATAAAGTTCGGTTATTTGCTTCATGTTAAGGCTAATATAATAACCTAGAATTGCCTGGGGCAAAGTTACATAAATCAGGATATGAAATGGTTACTATTGTTAGTGGCACGTATGCAATAACCACTTCTTTGAGGCTTTATCAGAAGTTGTTTCAAGCTGGTTTTCTATCGTTGTTAACAACTGTAGACCCTAGGTGATGTAAAAAGCATTTATTATAAACTAACAAAAATCAATCATATAGCATTTTAGAGGCATAATAAAAAAAACGATGCTTCGATTATTAAAACAAATTTTTATGAAAAATCTACCAATAACTAATCATAACAGAATTGCATTAATAGGCGTTACAGAAAAATTTGGACGTTTTAGTCTTGATCTCGAAAAGATAGGTTTTGAAGTATTTTGGGTGACTGCAAGAAGATCAGATGCTCGACTTATTAAAAAGAAATTATCGGTTCCTAGTTGTAAAATTCTTGATGTTACGGAAAACTTTAATGAAAAAGATGCTGCAAAGGAATTGAATATCGAAAAATCAAGAAAAGTATTAAAAGAATTGGAAACCGAAAATAGTCCTAGAATCTATGACATTATTTTGATGGATCGTTTTTTACGACAAAGGACTACAAATCATGCTTTAATTTATCTAGAGCATATTTACAAAGAATTGTCGGAGTTCCTAACAATTAACGAAATATCTATTATTTGTAGTGGGCGAGATACTGCGTTGCAACTCATTAGTATGCTAATTGGTAAAAAACTTGATATTTTATGGGTAGTTCCAACTCGATTGAGAATTCCATTGGACAATTATGGTTTTTGTATTGGGCATGAAACAAATCAGTTTATTCGATTCTTTCAGTCAACTTTAGAAGATCGTCTATGGGCCGAGAAAGTTTTGGAGGCATATGAAAAAAATTACTACCGCCCTGCACTTAAAAAAGCAACTCGAACTTTTTATGATGTATTGAAAATGATGCCTGAACATCTTAATGCCTTTTGGACACTTATAATATTTAGTTATTGGGATTGGGGAAACCTTTATGCAAGATACTCGTTATTAAAAATTATTAGAATGTATATTTCTAGACGAATTAATTTATTGTCATATAATATTTTTCGTTGTTATAGGACCGTTGGATCCAACCCATATTGTCTATATGCACTTCATACTCAACCTGAATCTTCAATTGATGTTGCTGGATCTTTTTTTTCTAATCAAATTGCATTAATTACTTTTATCTCACGTTCACTTCCTGTATCTCATGAATTATATGTAAAAGTTCATCCAACGGATGTTGATGGTAAATCATTTGGTTTTTACAACCGTATTTCTAAAATTCCAGGTGTAAGACTAATAAATTACAATATAAATTCCAGACAATTATTGCAAAAGGCTTCAATAATTTTTACTCTGACTGGAACTATTGGTTATGAAGCTGGTCTACTAGGTAAATCAGTTGTGACATTTGCGAAAAACTTTTATAATGATTTGCCAACAGTAATTTATTGTGATGCGCCGCCAAAACTTCCTCAAATTGTAAATGATATACTTACTCAGAGTTCTACCGTTAATTTGAGAGAAAGAATTATAGACTTTCTGGTCGATTACCGAGGAAAAATTTTCGATGGCGAATTTAACAGAGCTTATGGTGAACATCCTGGTCCTTTGTTAAAAGATGATTTATTGACCTTACAAAAGGCGTTCTTGGAAATTCACAAAAAATTATAGTAGAAAATATATGATTTGTAAAAAATCAACAAAAGATATTCCAGGGGAGCATTCAAGATGTTAAATAAGTTTATCAAGTTAAATTTCGACCAGTTTCCAAGTATCTTTAACGTATTTTCAATTGGTTTTTCCTTCCGGTGATAGAAATTCTGTCATCACTTGCAAAAAAATGTACAAACCTATCAAAAGGAACTCAATTCCAATTTGCCTTTGCTCACAGTGGCTGTTCATTTGTTTGCATCAATCTTTTCAGCATTGGTATAATCAAATTTTACGCGAGTTTTAAAAAGTATTTAATAAATAGTACTACATAGGAATATTCTATGGTTAAAATTCTAAAAAATAGTAAAATCGAAAAATTTATTGTTTTTTTAATAATATTCATTAGCGCATATAATTATGTATTACCAGTTGATGTTTTTGCTTTAAATCTAAATACATCAATTACATTTCCTTTTTGGGCGAAAAAAATAGAAATAATTCATGGTGTTTTTATACATGAGGCACTTTTCTTGTCATATTTAGTAGGTTTATTTCTTTTTTCTTCTCCAAGTAAATTTTTGCAGGATCACAATGCTAATAATTATGCAACCATAATTTTTGGATTGTGTTGTTTAGGTATTGCTTCGACACTAATAAATTTTCAACCTATTTTTGATATTTTCGAAGCGTGTAGAATAGGAATCTTAGCCATGCTGTTTTTATCATATGTATATTGGGCAAAAAAATTTGGTGCAACTTTTCTGTTACGTTCTTTTCTATTGGGTATTGTTTTCTCAACATCTATTAATTTATATTTTTCCTATATTATAATGTGGAATAAAGTGGGTATATTTCCAGTTTTACTTGGTCAGAATGGACCTGGCGGGACCTTGGGATTTATAATCGGAATAGCTGCTTGGCTCTTTCTGATAAGAAAAACTAGGGTTGATGGTTGGATTGCGATAATTACAACAATAATTGCTTGTTTCGCTCTTATGACTAGTTTTTCAAAACTTGGTTTACTCATGGGATTTTTTGGTATAATTGCATGGATTGCAATAATTATTAATGAAGTGTTTTCAAGACGTAAAGTTCAAAGTTCTATAACAATTATTTCGATTGTAGTCCTGTTCATTTTTTTTCTTATTAATTCGAAAAAGGGGTTAGAAATCATTGAATCAGCAAAAATCGTTTACTACCAAAAATTTGGTGCCGAAGATGAAGGAATAATCTCCATTAATGGAAGTGATGAAGAAAGGGTTAGCTATTATTATGGAGTAAGCGAGATACTATTCAGAAATCCAATGTTTGGTGTAGGTTATAGTGGCTTTATTGGTGCTATTCTAGAGACTAATACATTTAAAAGAACTGGCTATTTTACAGAGGATTTAAGTCCTCAATCCTCGAATCCTCACAACGCATTTCTTTATTATATTTCGGCAAATGGGATTCCTGGATTATTAATCACAATATTGCTATTTTATAGATTTTCAAGAATGTTACTTTTTGGCTTAAAAAAGTATGGAAAAATAGGTTATGTAGTTTGGATTTTAATTTCTGTCGCGACAATAATCCATGCGAATACATTACCAACTTTATTTAACACTGATATATTTTATTTTTCGGCTGCTATTGCATGCACTCAGCATTAGAATGTTCACCTCTCTGGCGTTACATTAACCCGTAACCTGGATATTAACACGTATTAGTTGATAAATAAAATTGAAAATGCTTGATTTCAGAGGGTTTTTATTGGTCTCTTTGTACTACGTATATACGTACTTCGTGGAAACATCAAAACATCCTCAATGGGCCGTCGCTCATAGAAAACCCGGAACCGAGCTTCGCTGCCTCAAGGGCAAGTATTATCTGTACTCATATACTACGGTGTATGATAAGAATAAAAAGGGCGCAAAAAAGATATCCGGTAAACTCCTGGGTAGTATTACCGAGCAAAACGGATTCATTCCATCCGGAAAACGAAAGCTGGAACGGGCTTTGGAATTGAAGAGTATAAGCAAACCCTATTGCAAAGAATACGGAGTAGCCTTTCTGATTACTGAAACATTTTTCAGCTACGTTGAGCTACTTAAAAAATTCTTCCCAGCCCAGTGGAAATCAATTCTGGCCATTGCTTATTGCCGTTTTGTGTATCATTGTCCTTTAAAAAGTATTCCTTTTCGTCTTTCACAGAGCTTTTTGCCTGAACTAATCGGCAGTAGCGCTTTTAATGAAAAGACCGCAAGTTTGGTTCTCAAGACCATCGGAGGCATGCATGATCAGATGCTGGACTATATGAAATCCTTCATCACTAAAGACGAGTACCTGCTGATGGATGCAACTCATGTCTATTCAAATTCGAGTTTGATCACCCTGGCCAGAAAAGGATATAACAATCAAATGAATTTCGATGGACAGTTCAACCTGATGTACCTTTATTCGTCAAAGACTTCAATGCCGGTATACTACCGTTTATTACCTGGAAACATCCGGGAGGTCAAAGCGTTTAAAAACTGTCTTCTTGAGGCCGGGCTCAAAGATGCGGTCATTGTTGCGGATAAGGGCTTTTATTCAGCAAAAAATGTTGAACTGTTATTAACAGAGAAACTAAAGTTTATCCTGCCGTTGAAACGGGATAATGCGATAATAGATTATTCCTTGCTGGCGAACAACACTTTTAAGGCAGAGAACTCATATTTTGTCCATGAGAAACGCATTATCTGGTATCGAAAATACTATTTTACCAATGGAGAACCACTGTCTTTGTTCGTGTTTTTGGATGAATCGCTTCGGGTAAAGGAAGAGAAGGACTATCTTGAACGAATCGTTACCCACCCCGAAAACCATTCTCTTGAACAATATCATGAGCGAAGAAATGCCTTTGGTACCATTGCCCTGCTTACGGCATTAAAAAATAGATCAGGTGAGGATATTTACCAGAGTTATAAGTCCAGAATGACGATTGAAGTGTTGTTCGACGGCATGAAAAACGTTCTTGAAGCCGACCACACCTATATGCAGGATGACCAAACCTTGCAAGGCTGGATGTTCATCAATCATATCACGCTGCAATGGTATCAGCATCTTTATACAGAACTTAAAGCAAAGGGGCTGCTTAATTCTACTTTGGTAGATCGAAACGATAAAAAACGAAGTTGAGATTATTTTTTATCTATCAGTAAATCAATTTGTTAATGTTAATATCTTGTTTATAAAAGTTCTAAATATATGTAATTAAGGTCCTGATAATCATTATCTTAGGTTAATGTTCCACCAAAAACTTAAGATCTATGAAGACCAGGACCTCCATCAAAAGTACGGAATTTATAAGTTCGTTTCATACCCGTTTAGGATTGAATAAATCCGGAGTAAAAAAAATTGTTTCAGCTATCCGGAATAACAGTTTACTGAGAATAAAAGTCAAACAATTTGAACAAAAAGAAAGTAGCCGGACAAATGCACCCTTGCGATCAAACAAGCAGAATGGAAACTCAAAGCTGGTATGTTCGCTTAATCGTGGCTTTGAAAAGATTTTCAGTACATATAACTCGTTTTTTCGGACTGGGCAAAAAACACAGCAGGTTAATGCACAACAATATCTCCGGGGGATTTTCTGTGCTGAACGAGGGAAACGAAATATTGAACGCATGGTGGAAGAAGTTTCTGAAAGTGAATATGAGTCTTTGCAACATTTTATCTCCCACTCTCTCTGGGATTCCAAGGGTTTGATGGTGGAACTGGCAAAGAGCATTTTCAGAAAACTTCAGCCGATTGGTAAAATTGGATGCACGGTGGATGAAAAAGCGCATTTGAAAAAAGGAACAAAATCAGTGGGTGTGGCTCGTCAATATGCAGGAACTTCGGGAAAAGTGGATAATTGCCAGGTTGCGGTATATCTAAGTCTGACCGCAGGTAAATTTTCCTCGCTAACCAACTTCCGATTGTTTCTTCCACAGCAATGGATCGATAATCCAGACCGATGCCAGAAAGCCGGGGTTCCTGAATCCGATCGGGTATTCAAGACCAAACCACAACTGGCGCTGGACATGGTCCGTGAGCATATTAATAATGATGTACATTTTGATTATGTTAACGGGGATGGGCTATACGGCAATGGATTTGAATTCAGCAAAGGATTGACATCGCTGGGGGTCAAATACATTTTGGAAACTCATTGTGATCAACTCATATTTACAGAGGAACCCCGGATCGCGGTACCTGTTACAGTGCCTGGGAAAAAAGGCAGAAAACCCAGTTTGCCAAAAACCGACAGCGTTGGAATAACCGTCCAGGAATACGCAAAGTCCTTACACAATCCGGATTTTAAGAAAGTTCGTATACGGCCTACAACCAAAGGTTGGTTAACCGCATGGATCCATGTGGCACCCATATGGGTTTGGGATAAAAAAGCCGGTGACCAGAAGGCTATCCAACAAACCCTGGTGATCAGAAAACCGACCGATAAAAAAGACAAAACCAAGTACTCCCTGAGCAATATCTCCCAAAAGGAACAAAGCATTGAAGAATTTGCTTTCATGCAGGCTCAACGATTCTGGATTGAACGATGCTTCCGCGACGATAGTCATGATCTTGGAATGTCAGATTATCAGGTTCGCCTCTATAAAGGCTTTTTCAATCATATGGCTTTAACCTGTGTTGCTATGGAGTATATTCTCACCGAAAGATTGGAAAATGTTCACGATCTCCCGCTGCTGTCAACCAACGATATCCGTCTTCTTATTGCCAGAGAAATACGATCCAGAGATGATTATGCCTGCGAGGACAAACGCTTTGAACAATTAGTGAAACGCCATATTCAAAGACAACGAGATATGGATCGATATTATAATTTCAATGTACCAAAGTAGAATTAAAAAGTACTCGGTAAATGATTATGTGCAGCTCCTGTCAGATCTTAAGAAGATAAAAATCAAAGGGGAATGGCATTTTAATGAGATAACCAAAAACTCGAGCCGGATGATAGAAAAACTGGGGCTTCACTATGAGTAGTATAATACGTATTTTTTTCAAGGTTAGGGGTTAATTTGTCGTAAATTCATTCAGCCTTGCATAATTCGAGAACTTGGGCCGGTGAAAGAGAAGCAGACATCCATGACAAAGAAAAATGCAATAGTTTCACAACATATTCAAACAACATTATTATTGAACAGGAGAGTGTTAATCATTTCGCATTCTCATTCAACATCAGTATAATAGCATGACACAAATGAAAATGAATAAGAAAAATCGCATAAATGATTTATTAAAATGGTTTGCTGGAAAATTGTTACCAATAGCAATTTTTATTCCAATCGCAAAAGTTATATATCCGTTATTTAACTCTACACGACGATGGCCTAATATTGAAGTAAAAATGTTAGAATCACATTTATTCAGTATCAAAACACAAAATGAACCTGTTTTTTATTTTTATGAGTTTACCCGTATTGAAAGGTACTTATTTCCTAATCCAATCAAGAAAATTATGAATGTAATGTTAGACAAATATTCTTTTGAGATGGCTGAAATTGTTGTTCAAAAAGGAGATACAATAGTTGAAGTTGGAGCGAATATTGGGGAGTTTAGTAGAGCTGCTGCTTCATTAGGGACGATGCTTGTCTGCATTGAACCTGATCCAATTGCTTATAAGTGTCTTGAGTTGAATTTAATGGGTTTTACTAATATATACCTTTACAATGTTGTTTGTGCTGAGAATTGTGGAAATATTGATTTTTATATTTCATCTTCTGGAGCAGATTCTTCAATAATCGAGCCAGTCGCCTTTGAAAAGATAGTAACCAAGGAATGTTTGACTCTTGATACAATTATTACTGAACGGAAAATCCATAAAATTGATTTTTTAAAAATTGAAGCAGAAGGGGCTGAACCCGAAGTTCTTTTAGGGGCAAGGAATTCACTAAATATTACAAGGAAAATTGCAGTTGATTGTGGGCCAGAAAGAAAAGGTGCTTCTACTCGAGATGCCGTTTATGGATGTTTGATAGCTAATGGATTTGATGTATATGAAAAAGAAAATATGGTCTATGGTAAAAAAAAGTGAATTATTGAAACCTCGAATAGCAATGTTGATTTCAAACTTAAATGGCGGTGGAGCAGAAAGGGTTTTCGTAACACTTGCAAATGGATTTTTTCATAATGGATTTTCTGTAGACTTTCTGATAATTCAGAAAGGGGGAACCTATCTTAATTATCTCGATAATGGAATAAATATTATACCTTTAAGGGCTAGAAGATCAATTTTCTCAATAATTCAACTCATTTTATATTTACGTCTTGAAAAACCAATTTCATTATTTTCGACACTTTCAACAGTAAATATACTCTCCGTTTTTGCATGTAAGTTGGCAAAAGTCAATACTAAATCCGTTATTCGTGAGTCTAGTACACCAAGTATTGCAGACGGATTTTTAAATTGGATTAGTAGAAGAATATTTGGGTACCTAAGACGATGGTCTTATAATAATGCAGATTGCATCGTAGTACCATCAACTGGAGTCGCAAAGGATTTGATTGACAATTTTGGAGTTCGGCAGGATAAAATTTCAATTATTTGCAACCCTGTAGAATTTCAAAATTGGAAGCGGCTTGCCTCTGAATCGGATAACTATTTGGACCTATTACCCAAAGGTCATTCTATTTTATTAGGCATAGGAAGACTTGACCAACAAAAGGATTTCGCAACACTAATTAAGGCGTTCGTTCACGTAAATAATTCAAGCAAATCCATATTAGTATTATTAGGAGAGGGAGAGGAACGGATACGCTTGGAGAAATTAATTTCTGACTTAGGGCTTAAGGAAAAAGTTTTTATGCCTGGCTTTGTAAAAAATCCATTTCCTTATATTAAGAGAGCTTCAGTATTCGTTCTTTCTTCAAAAGTTGAAGGACTTCCCAATGTAATATTACAGGCTTTGGCACTAGGAAGACCTGTCGTTGCAACAGACTGTCTGAGTGGACCTAGGGATATTTTAGAAGACGGTCTTTGGGGACGGCTTGTTCCTGTGGGTGATTGTTATGCTATGGCAAATGGTATTTTAGATGGTTTAGCAGATCATATTCCAATCCCTGACCAAACACAAATGGAGGCTAAATATGGGATTGATCTAATCGTCAATAAGTATCTTAATATTTTATATCATTAGTGTCCTGTTAAACAAATTGATTTTCAACTGTACATCGTTTTGTTCTTTGAATTCTGGATTGTTTTGGTTTGCGTATAATATTTTTATTGGCGTTTTATCGAGAAGAGATGCGCTTAATATCTGTAGAATTTCGTAGGTGGTAAGCGTACTTTTCATACTGGCTTTTATGATTGCAACCAAAGAATAGGTGATGATTGCAATGTAGATTTGCGTTTTTACTACATTCGGGGAAGTACCCCAGAATGTTTTCACCTTCAGATGCTGCTTTATCCATTTGAAGAATAACTCGACTTTCCACCTGTAATTATAAAATAACGCAATGTCTCAACAGCCGGCAGATTGAAATTGTAGTTAAAAACACCATCCTTCTCGCGGTCTCAATATCGGTAAACCTTATGCGTCTTATACCTTCGGGATAATGCTTGCTTGTATAAAAGCCTTTAGGTTTAACGCATTGATCACAAGTTGCTCCTGCTTTCTTGTCAGTAACACTGGCGTTTAACCGGGTAAACTTGAAATTGTCTTTTGCCTTGGTAACGAAGAAGGCCTTTTGCTATTTGATGTTGTATAAGCATTGAAAGTCAACTAACCCCAGTCCAGAATATAAAGTCCGCTTGTCGCATACGTGAGCCCATCTAATCTCATTTCGGGGTTAGTTCCCCGCCGCTCTGCGGGGTAAATATTTTAACTTTGTATGTATGGGTGAAAGCGAATACATACGTAAATCGTATAATGTATCGGTCCTGTTGTAGCATTTTGTTTGTCCTGACAAATATCACAGGGTTGTGTTCAGCAAAGCAGTTGATCAGACATTGAAGGACGTGTTCATTGAAATTGAGAAAAGATATGACGGCCACTTTTTGGAGATAGGCACGGACAAGGATCATGTTCATTTTTTGGTTCAACGTGTTCCAAAGTTGAGTGCGACATTGATTATTGCCATGTTGAAAAGTATCATGACCAAAGAGAAATTCAAAAAGCATCCAGAAGTGAAAACTAAGCTTTGGTGTGGAGAATTTTGGACAGATGGATATTTTGTGAACACGGTAAGTAAATTTGGGGATGAAACGACAATTACAAAATATGTTCGTGACCAAGAGCTTGAAAAAAATACACAGTTTTGCACAAAAGTGAACAGTTAGCTCTGTTCTAAGATACCCCGCTGCTCTGCGGTGGGGTCGTTCATTGAATTAATCAGGATTAATAATTTTGACATGTGTGGAATAGCAGGAATAGTTACTAGGGATAGAATCAGGGAAGAACAGCGTGTGTCTTATGCTCAAGGAATATATAAATCACTATTTCATCGTGGTCCTGATTTTCAGAATGATTATTTACATAACAACGTATGGTTAGGACATGTTAGGTTAAGCATAATTGACATAACAAGTGCAGGTAATCAACCTATGGTGTCAGAAAATCAGCAATGTATTGTAAGTTTTAATGGGGAAATTTATAATTATCATGAATTATCTACTGAGTTTGGATTCCTCAAATTGAAATCTGCTTCTGATACGGAAGTATTACTTCGCATGTATGAAAAAGTTGGAGTTAATTCTTTTTTAAAATTTAATGGAATATTTGCATTTGCAATTTATGATAGGCTATTAAAAAAGCTTTTTTTAGTTCGCGACCGATTAGGAGTTAAACCCCTATATTACAAAATCGGATATAGTGGAATTGCTTTCTCCTCAGAAATAAAAGGAATAATTTCGCTTGATCCCAGTTCTTCTGTATTTGACATAACCTCACTTCATGAATGGTTATATTTTGGCAATACATTGAATGGAAATACTTTTTTCAAAGGAATCAGACAAGTGCCTGCAGGAAGTTTTCTGGAATTTGATCTTTCTACCTTTACTTGTAGAATTAACCAATTTTGGTCTATTAAAAAACAATCTCAATTATCTAGAACCAATAAACCAATTAAATCAGAACAGATTGAGGTAACCCGGTCTTTGATTGAAAAAGCAGTACAGCGACAACTTGTTAGTGATGTGCCCGTAGGTATATTTCTCTCTGGCGGGATTGATTCGAGTACCATTACCGCTTTTGCCTCAAAGCATTATAATGGAAGGATTTCTACATATTCGGCAGATTTTGATTTCTCTAATAGTAAGAGTGAATTGTTGAAAGCTAAAAGAATAGCCAATTATTTTGGTACCCAACACAATGAAATACACATCCAAGGAAACGAAATTGGAAATTTGGTGGAGAAAATGATTTATCATCATGATATGCCCTTTTCCGATGCTGCAAATATCCCCTTATTTTTGTTAGCATCCAAAATCAATAATCATACTAAAGTTGTTTTGCAAGGGGATGGTGGAGATGAATTGTTTGGTGGTTATCGAAGATTTTCTATTCTGAGTTATTATAAATTGTTTAGAAATATTGCACCTTTATTAAGTCAAATAAACAAATTCGGACCAAAAAATGAAACACACTACCGGATTCAGCGCATGATAAACGTATTTACATCTTCTGATAAAGCAAAAATCTTAGCTCTTTTACTTACGGTTGAGGATACAAAATCGAATTCCTTAAGGATTTTCGATACTGATTTTCAAAAACATGTTAGGAAATCCGACCCCTTTTACAGCTTCAAAAATTGTCAGGCAAGTTTTTGTGAGTATACGATTGTTGATCAATTGTTTTATGTTGATATGTTATTAAACCTACCGGACATTTATCTTGAAAAGGTTGATCGATCTACAATGGCGGCCACCATCGAAGCACGGGTTCCATTACTTGATAATGATTTGGTTGATTATGTTTTGAGAATTCCTGCAAAGGAAAAAATCCCTTTTGGCAAGAAAAAGTGGTTGTTAAAAGAAGCAATGCGCGATATTTTACCCCAGGAAGTATTAGAAAGAAATAAGAGTGGGTTCGGAGTGCCATTTGAAGATTGGTTAAACAAGCCACTAAAACCAATGTTTTTCGACCATCTTTCAAAATTTAATCACGACCAACCTGGAGTGCTTAACATTGAATATATTAACGAAATTTATTCGCAAACCAGTGAACACATTCATAATCATTCGTATCTCCTTTGGAAAATTTTTAATTTGGTTATTTGGGCAAATAATACTAAAATAGTAATAGGACCCTAGCAGAATTTGCCCTACTGTTTTCAAATTTAAAACCGCAAATCCAATTGTTTGATTTAGGTGATACAGCGAATTAGAATAATAATGATTGAGTTTACAAAGCAATGATTGAAAATTATGTGATTTTCTCTAAGACACTGGGAAGTTCAAAGAAGTTCTCGCAAATATTAGATGATTTTTTGATAAATAGCTCGAAAAGTTAATTTATTTCGGCTAGCAAGAAAAGCAAATAAGTTCCATGAAAGTTCTTTGGCCCCATAATTTTGATTTATCGAAACCCAATGCAGGCATATTTATGCTTAATGCTGCACAAGGTCTTAAAGACCTTGGTGCTGACATACATTTGGAATATCTCGGAAATTTATCTTCACCCTTTAATATATTTAAGGCCTATAAGCGAGTAAATGAAATATCAAAAAATTTCGATATCATCCATGCCCAATATGGTTCTGCATGTGCCTTTGTGGTGTCAAAAGTAAAATTGTGTCCCAAGATTCTTACCTTGCGTGGAAGCGATTGGAATGTATATTTTACATCTAATTCAATTGAAAATTTGCACAGTGTCTTTTCTACTCAATTTACTCGTTTAGCAATAAATTCATATAATATAGTTATCACAGTTTCTAAGCGGTTGGAATCTGAAGTAAAAAAAAGAAATCCTAATATAGAAGTAGTCACTTTACCGAGCCCCATAGATCTACAGCGATTTCTACCTTTAAATAAGGCAGTTGCCAGGGCAGCATTTGGGTTTCAAAATAATATTGAAAAGTGGATTCTTTTTACTGCAAATAATACAAATAATCCACTTAAAAGGTATAGGCTTGCAAAAAGAGCTGTTGAAATTGCTAATGAAAAAATAGGGAATATCAGACTTCGTATAGCAACCGGGATCCCTCATTCCGATGTGCCTCAGTTTGTTGGTGCATGCGATTTGGTGCTATGTACTTCAGTTAGTGAAGGTTGGCCAAATTCAATAAAGGAAGCATTAGCATGTAATATCCCTTTTGTTTCCACCGATGTAAGTGACCTAAAAGTAATTGCAAGTAGAGAACCATCCTGCAGGGTTTGTGAGCCAGACCCTGTCATTTTAGCAAAAAATATATGTGAGGTTTTGCAATCTAAAGAAAATATTAAATTAAGGGATTATGTATCTGAAATGAGTATGCAAAATATTAGTTCTGAGATGTACGCGTTATATAAATCACTCTAAAATTACTTGGATCAACTTAGAAAAGATAATTTATGAATATTTGGTTGATTACAATTGGTGAGCCGATTTTTCACCCTGATAATAAACTTAGATTGCATCGTACAGGAATTTTGGCAAAGTATATCAGTGAGCAAACAAACCATAAAGTTATTTTGTTTGCTTCTACCTTTAACCACTTTTCTAAGCAACATTTATATAATAGTGATACAAAAGTTGTTGTGAACGATAACCTTCAAATGATTGCAATTCATGGTAAAGGATACAAGAGGAATATATCAGTAAGCAGAATAGCCGATCATCGGCAAATTGCAAAAAAATTCAGACATCTTGCTTTGACTGAAAGCAAACCAGATATAATTGTAACATCTTTTCCAACGCTTGCACTTTGCGAGGCTGCTATCGATTATGCTCAAATAAATAGAATCCCATTATTATTGGATTACAGGGATATGTGGCCAGAAGTTTTCCTGGATCTATTTCCTACTAATCTTAAAGCATTGGGTAAAAAACTCCTAACCCCACTATACTGCAAAACCAGGAAGGTTTTTGCCCATGCTACCGGATTAATTGGGATTACTGAACAGTTTTTAACAGAAGGACTCTTTAAGGCTGTCAGATCAGCAAATTATTTTGATGCGGTATTTCCTCTTGCTTATCTAAAGAATCAATTCAGCAATAATGAATTTACCATTGCTAATGAATTTTGGAAAAGTTTGGGACTCCGATCGCAAAATAGTTTAATACGTATATGTTTCTTTGGTACCATGGGTTATCAGTTCGATTTCGACACTATACTGGAAGCTGCATCAGATTTAGAGAAGGAAGAGATTCCAGTGCAGTTTGTAATTTGTGGAGAAGGGGATAAATTTCAAAGTGTGCAGAGGAAAATTGCTTGTCTTAAAAATGTAATAATGCCTGGTTACATGAATGCAGCTCAAATCAGTGCGTTATTGGAAATTTCGGACATTGGATTATGTCCATATTATCGAAAAAGTTCTTTTTTAAATTCAATACCAGGGAAAGCTATTGAGTACATGTCAGCTGGCCTGCCCATTTTAAGTACATTGGGAGATGGGATCCTTGGAGAATTAATTAAAAAAAATGATATCGGTTATCATTATGAAAGCGGTAACAAAAACAGCTTGTTAGAGGCAATACTCAGGATTATAAAAGATAGAGAAAAATTGGTAACAATGCGAAAAAAAGTATTAAACATATATGAGGAAAATTTCGATGCTCAAAATGTTTACCGTGATTACACATTACACTTAGAAAGGGTTGTCAGTTTATTCAAGTCAACAGTCCATGGAAAGTAAAATTAACGATAAGGAAAAGGAACATTCAAGATATAACAAGGTGTCAGGTGAGAAGATTCACAAACCAAATAATCATCTTGAACTATCTGGATCAATTTCTTTTCGGCCTTATATTCAAGCTCCATATATTTACTATGAAAAATTATTGGCACAAAATGTTAAGCCGGGTATGAAAGTTCTTGACCTTTGTTGTGGGGATGGAATCCATACAATTACCTTAGCACAATTAATGGCAGAGGTAACCGCGCTGGATATTGCTGAAAATAGCATTACATTAGCCAAATTACGTGCGTTACGAGTAGGAATACACAATATTGAATTTTATGTGGGCGATGCCGAAAATCTTAGATTGGGGGATAAGAAATTTGATTTTGTTACATGCGTTGGCAGCCTCTCATACGTCGATCTAACAATTTTTGTTTCCCAGGTTAAAATTGTTCTTAAACCGGGCGGCAAATTTATTTGTTTGGATTCTTTTAACCACAATATTATATATCGATTAAATCGATTTGTTCAATATCTCGGAGGTAAAAGAAGTTGGAGTACGATAAAACGTATGCCTAATTTAGCGACAGTTGATTATTTTAAAAACGAATTTGTAAATGTTGAAATATCGTATTTTGGAATATTTTCTTTCTTAGGGCCATTATTAAGTAGGTTTTTTGGAGACAAGCAAGCAAAGGAGATTCTGGATAAATTGGATAAAAAGTTTAAAATATTTAATAAATACTCTTTTAAATTTGTTTTAGTTGCTACGAAAACTTAATCGAATATTTCTCCAATATATGTTTTACTTTAATTATCTTGAAAACATTAATTCAAAGAACAATGAATTCAAAAGAGTTAGCATATAATATTAGAGTAAATGCAGTTAAAATGACCAATTTGGGAAAAAGTTCCCACATTGGTTCTGTATTATCTTTAGCTGACATATTAGCGGTATTATATAGTGATATATTAAAAATCGATCATAGAAATCCTAAATGGATTGACAGAGATAGATTTATTTTAAGTAAAGGTCACGCTGGAGCTGGTGTATATGCAGTCCTTGCCTGTAGTGGTTTTTTTTCTATTGAAATTTTAAAAACACATTATCAAAATGGTTCAATCTTATCGGGTCATGTATCTCACAAGGATATCCCTGGAGTTGAATTTTCAACTGGATCCTTAGGGCATGGGCTCTCTGTTGCCTGTGGAATTTCATATGCAGCTAAATTAGATTGTAAAAAGTTTATAACTTATGTAATATTGAGTGAAGGTGATTGTGACGAAGGTTCTAATTGGGAAGCAATGTTATTTGCAGGGCATCATAAGTTACAAAATCTTACAGCTATTGTTGACTACAATAAAGTGCAAAGTATTACAACTACTGAAGAAACTTTAAATCTTGAACCTTTTTCTGATAAATGGAAAAGTTTTGGATGGGATGTGTATTCAATAGATGGACATGATCATGAGGCTCTTCTTTATACTTTCAAATTAATATCTACTAATTTGTCTGGCAAACCTTCTTGCATTATTGCAAATACAATAAAAGGAAAAGGAGTTTCATTTATGGAAAATCAGATATTATGGCATTATCGAAGCCCTCAGGGAGAAGAATATGTAAATGCGCTAAAAGAACTGGAGGAAAAATATGCGTAATGCTTTTGTTAATGCGCTTATTGAAAATGCAACAAAGGATACAATTTTGATTACTGGAGATCTAGGTTTTGGTGTCCTTTCAGAATTTCATAACAAGTTTCCCAAACAATATTTAAATGCTGGAGTAGCAGAGCAAAATATGACAAGTGTAGCTGCTGGACTTTCAATAGAAGGGAAAAAAGTTTTTACGTACTCCATTGCTAATTTTAACACATTAAGGGCTTTAGAGCAAATTAGAAATGATGTGGCATATCATAACTTAAATGTTGCAATTGTGGCTGTTGGCGGTGGTTTATGTTATGGACAGTTAGGCATTTCGCATCATGCCACTGAGGACTTGGCAATTTTGCGTGCTATTCCAAATATGACAGTATTTGCTCCTGGTGATACGAAGGAAGCTTATATTATTACAAAATTAATTATAGAGCAAGAGTTAGGTCCAGTCTATTTAAGAATTGGCAGGGCAGGAGAAGCAACTATTCATTCGGATGACAGCATAAAGAATTTTAAGGTTGGGAAATTTTTACCACTTATAGTTGAAGAAAAAGCAAATATTGCAATATTATCAACAGGGGGTATGCTGGAAACTGCCAAGGCAGTACATGACGTTCTTTTTCATGAAAATCTCACTGCCTCTGTTTATAGTTTTCATACTATTAAACCTTTCGATAAAGAGGGCGTTTTGGAAATATTTAATAAATATAGTTATATTTATTCAATTGAAGAGCACTCTATTATTGGCGGATTTGCATCTGCTATTTCAGAATCATTAATAGGGATAAAGAATTGTAATATTGGTAAATTTTATGCCTTTGCGTTACCTTCAGAATTTACGTCAAAAGTTGGCGATCAAAATTATCTAAGAAATATTTATGGTTTATCAGTTAATAATATAGTAAGTAAAATCAAACAATTTGTAGAAAATGAGTAAGAAAGTAAGATTTGTTGACCCTGTTGCTCTTTATCAAATTATTAAGAATGAAATTGATACAGCTTATTTTGATGTGATGTCAAAGGGTGCATTCATTGCAAGAGAACACCTTCGTTCATTTGAAGAAAACCTCGCAAAATTTGTCGGAACAAAATATGCAGTGGGTGTTAACAGTGGGTATGATGCATTACATCTCTCACTTCGGGCAGCCGGGATCGGCCAGGGTGATGAGGTTATTGTTCCAGCCCATACTTTCGTAGCTTCCTGTTCAGCTATTGTCAATGTTGGGGCCACACCGGTCTTAGTAGATGTATGTAAGGATTTTAACATCAATATTGATTTGATAGAAGAGGTAATTACAACCCAAACGAAGGCCATAATGCCAGTACACCTCAGTGGTATTATGGCTGACATGCCAAGGATAATGGCAATTGCTGAAAAATATAAGTTATTGGTCGTTGAAGATGCATGCCAAAGCCTGGGTTCCTCAGTGAATGGCATAGGGGCTGGTGCCTGGGGATTAACAGGTTGCTTTAGTTTTTATCCGTTCAAAATACTGGGGGGCTATGGAGATGGTGGTGCCATAACGACAAATAGTGAAGAAGTAGTCCATTTTGCCAGGAGAATGCGTTACAATGGCGAAGACCGTGAAACCGGGGAATATCATGGCCATGGGTTTACCTGTTTACTTGACAATATGCAGGCTGCCTTTTTGGATGTCAAATTGAGATATATGCCTGAGTGGATCTTACGCAGGAAAGAAATTGCGAATAAATATAAGAATGCGTTATCGGATATTCCCGAATTGTTGTTGCCTCATTATGACAAACCCGGGTTCGATCATGTTTACCAGAATTATACCATCCGGTCGGTTCAGGGAAATGAGTTTTCTGATTTTTTAAAGGCAAACGGTATTGAAGTTCTCACCCAATTCAGGAAACCATACTATAAACACGACGGGCTTAACCTTGTTGATAGGGGTTTCCCCGAAACAGAGGCATTGAGCAGGGAGGTTTGTTCTTTACCGATGAACGTTGAAATTGCGGATGAAGATGTTGATTATATAATCTCCGTGGTAAGAAAGTTTTATAACAAATAGAGAAACATGAAAGATCTTTCAAGAATAACTGAGACGTTTACTGAATCGGTGATCCGTGAAATGACCAGGATCAGCGATTCCCTTGATGGATTAAACCTTTCACAAGGGTTTCCTGATTTTGACAGTCCGGAAGAGATTAAATCGGCAGCCATTCAAGCCATAAAGGACAATTGGAATCAGTATCCGGTTACCTTTGGTGAACCCGAATTAAGGGAAGCGATCAGCGTAAAAGCAAGGCAATATAATGGGATAATGTGTAATCCTGCTACCGACATAACGGTGACCTGCGGTGCAACTGAAGCCATGATCGCCTCCATGAAAGCTATTATCAATCCAGGGGATGAAATAATCATTTTCGAACCATTTTACGAGAACTATGGTCCAGATGGCATACTTTCAGGCGCAACCCCAAGGTATGTGAAATTACACCCTCCCAGATGGGAAATTGATGAGAATGAACTGGAGAAGGCATTTAACAATAAAACAAAAGCCATCGTAATAAACACACCCAATAATCCTACTGGGAAAGTTTTTTCTGAAAAGGAATTGTTGTTCATTGCCTCCTTATGCCAAAAATGGGATGTATATGCAATCACCGACGAAATTTACGAGCATATTTTATATGATCAGTCGAAACATATTTCAATTGCATCATTGGAAGGGATGGATAAAAGGACCATCACAATAAACTCCCTTTCAAAGACCTACTCGGTGACCGGCTGGCGTGTTGGCTGGGCTATCGCATCCCCTAAGATGACATCTCGCATCAGGAAAGTCCATGATTTTCTAACGGTTGGAGCTCCAACGCCATTACAGCATGCCGGGATTGCTGCCTTGAATTTTAAACAGGAATATTATAGGTCGTTACAAGAGAAATACTTGGCTTCCAGGAATTTTCTGTACAAAGTTCTTGAAGGTAACGGATTCAACCCTATCAAGCCAATGGGGGCATATTATATGATTGCAGATGCCTCAGGTATCATTAAATCTTTGCAGGCAGAGAGTGATATGGATCTTAGCATAAAATTATTAAAAAAAACTGGCGTGGCAACGGTTCCTGGTTTGTCATTTTATTCCTCAAAAACACAATTCACGAAGACAATCAGGTTTGCCTTTTGTAAAAAGCCTGAGACCCTTCAAAAAGTTGATGAACTTTTAAAGAGAATATGATCATTTATAAAAATTTAATGAGGATAAAGGAATGAAACGGTTATTTGATCTGGTACTTTCTTTTATTTTACTGCTTTTATTTTCACCGATATTGATCGTTTTAATGATCCTGGTCTGGAAAAGTGATTTTAATTCACCATTCTATATTGCCAAACGTATGGCCAAAAACCATGGTACTTTTAACATGATAAAGTTCAGATCAATGATCGTGAATGCAGCTAAATCGGGAGTCAATTCGTCTTCATCAGATGATAGCAGGATAACTTCAGTAGGCAAATATCTAAGAAAGTACAAACTTGATGAATTGCCGCAATTACTAAATGTATTTTTAGGAGATATGAGTTTTGTTGGACCCCGACCCCAGGTAAAGTCAGAAACGGATTTATATACAGAAGTCGAAAAAGAAATACTATCCATCCGACCGGGTATTACGGATATTGCTTCTATAGTTTTTTCCGATGAAGGAGATATTTTGAGAGGAAGTGTAGATCCGGATCTAACATATAATCAGATAATTCGACCTTGGAAAAGCCGGCTCGCATTGATGTATATTCAAAAGTCATCGTTTCTTCTTGATATAAAAATACTTTTTCTTACATTTTTAACCTTATTAGATAGAAAGAAAGTTTTACTTATTATAGAGAACTTATTACGGGACTGGGACTCCGATCCAAGAATGATTAATATCGTAAAAAGAGATTCTAAATTATACCCTTACCCGCCACCTGGAGCAACTGAGGTTGTTTCTTCTTACCCTGGCATAAAAATCAATCTATAAATCGTTGATAATTTTCTTTGAGTTAATGAAAACGAATTCCTAGCAGGTATTGACACTCAGTTTATGTAAGGATGAATTTAGAAAAGCGGAATCTTGACAAGATTTTAATAGAATGGTTAATAATCTTGACTTGTATTGGATATCCCTTACAAGCCATGTTTGTAATGGTATTAAAAGAGAATTCTACAAATATTAACATAATATTTCGAATAGTATACCTGATTATAAGTATGTATTTAATTATAACCAGACTATTTAATAAAAGACCATACCTCACGACTGTGTTAGTTGTTTTTATCTTATTTTGGGTTATCTATGGTATGCGTGTGATTTATGATATAGAGATCAGAGAATTAGCTTTTATGAATTATTCGAAGTACTATGTTTATTCCTGGGCTTTTGGGTGTTCCTTCATCCCTGCATTGGCTGTATTTTTTAATGCAGATCTAATCAACGTCCGGCGCTTGTCTCGAAATTTACTTTTAATATTAATTGTTGCAAATATTTGTATCACTTCAGGGTTGCTTTATTTTTCCCCATACAGTTTGTTAGGAATATTAGAATCGAGATCAGATTTATTAATTGAGATAGGAGGCAAACAAATAAATTTAATTAATTCAATTTCAATCTCTTTTTATGGGGAATTATTATTATTGAGTTCAATTGTATTTCTCATTACTTATTTTAAAGTTATTTCAAAGAAATTTATAGTTTTGATTTGTGTTGCTTATCCAGTGGGTATTTTTAACCTGTTAGCAGGTGCCTCACGTGGTTCAATGTTGTCTTTCATATTTCTTTTATTAGTGATTGTTACATTCAGTGTCGTTTTCGGGTTGCAGCGTTTGCTTCAAAAGGGTAATTTAGCCGTTTCTCTAATAAGATCTTTTGTTTTTTTTACTTCAATATTAATCCTTCTTTTGTTTTTTTTAATCTATTCCATACAAAAATCGAACTTTACAATCCTTAGACGAATGAAGGAGTTAAGCCAATTGCAATTAACGGGAATCAATTATGATCGAATTTATATGTGGAAAAGTGCGTGGCAGCAGTTTAAAGAACATCCAATGATGGGAGATAGTTTTGTAAATCGTGTTGGTCAAACCTATTCACACAATATCATATTGGAATCTTTAATGGCCACAGGTCTTTTAGGAACAATTCCGTTTTTATTTTATTTAGCTATGCCATTCTATTTGTTTTATCGACTAACCCGAAGGAGAAAGAAGCATTTGCTGATTATTTTTATTTTGTTCATTGCAGCCTTCCTTTTGTCGATGACCTCAGGTGGGCTTTTTACTGTGCCAGAGTTTTGGATATTGTCTATGCTGGTCATTGGCCTCTGCTCCATTCCTAAAAACAGTAACTTGACCCATAATCAATTAACCACCTAGCTCTTAGCTATTTTCGTGCTCTATCTCCTTTATTTTTTCTTTTTATTTGCGATGATCAATTTGTATTTCCTGATTGCTTCGCATTGCAAAATTGTTGACCACCCTGTTGTCCGCAGTTCACATAACCGGCCGGTACTCAGGGGAGGAGGGATCATTATACCCATCGGCATTGTGCTCTGGTTTATCTGCTCGGGTTTTCAGTACCCCTGGTTCTTTGCCGGGTTGATGCTCGTCAGTTTTGTGAGTTTCCTCGAAGATCTTTCACACGTCATGCGCGGGATCCGGTTTTTGACGCAACTTGCTGCAATATTACTTTTGACAATGCAATTTGAATTACCACCCTTTCCTTGGTGGGGTTGGGTTCTGGTGCTCTTTACTGCCATCGGCATCATCAACGCCTTCAACTTTATGGATGGCATAAACGGCATCACCGCCGGGTACAGCCTGTCGGCCCTTGCCGGGTTGTGGATCGTGAACAACTACCAGGCGCCCTTCGTATCCAACGATCTCCTCTATGCCGCGGGCCTGGCCGTGGCCCTATTTAGTTTTTACAATTTCCGCAACCATGCCCGCTGTTTTGCCGGAGACGTGGGGCCGGTTGCCATATCATTTATCCTGGTTTTTCTTTTGGGTAAACTCATCCTCACCACAGGTAACATGGCTTACCTGATGTTCCTGATTATTTATGGCGTTGATACCTTTTTAACCATCATCAAGCGGATGATGCGGCACGAAAACATCATTGAACCCCACCGCCAGCACCTTTACCAGCTCCTCACCAACGAATCAGGTATTTCCCATGTAAAAGTTTCAACAGGCTACACCGTAGCCCAACTGCTCATCAACATCCTTATCATCGTCCTGGCAGGCCAATTGTCTCTGGAGTATCAGATGGTAGTTTCTGCAGGAATCATAGGGGGGTTAGCAGCGTTATACATCTTTATTAAAGGTAACAGGGTAACAGGGTAACAGGGTGACAGGGTAACATGGTAAAACGCGAGATGCGTGACAAAATTTGTGAAACCATAGCCTTAAAATTTTGTAACTTTACAACAAATTTAAAAGCATGTCAACAATAGTAATAAAACCAAAAACAAAAGAGGAACAAAATTTTATTACACGCCTTCTTAAGAAAATGAACATTGATGTTAATGTTGTTGAAGAACCAACACCAAATTATGAAACCCGAAAGGCAATTGAAGAAGTTCATTTAAAAAAGGGGTCAAAGGTAAAAAATGCACAAATGCTTTTTACCAAATTGGGCATCTGATGTTTCAACTTGTATATACCAACAGGT
>Ga0247841_10002502_pt1 | contig 36507 bp, 34 predicted proteins | sample LaCruzMarch2015__2_FD_192410 | JGI IMG/M metagenome (GOLD analysis project Ga0247841, IMG submission 192410) | Freshwater microbial communities from meromictic Lake La Cruz, Castile-La Mancha, Spain - LaCruzMarch2015_18m | ecosystem: Environmental > Aquatic > Freshwater > Lake | place: Spain... | reverse complement strand
CCCTCAAGGTTACGAAGCCAGATGGCAAGATTATCGAGATTAATACCGTTGCTCTTGCGAAGGAATACAGCCCCACTCTTGTTGATTTCTTTAGGCAATACCCAGAAGTCGAAGCCCATGCGGAAAAGGTCGTAGGCCTGCCCCGTAGCTGGGGTATGCATGCCGGTGGCGTTATTGTCAGCGATGTGTCGCTGCCCGACAACTTCCCGCTGCGGCGGGACTCTGATGGCACCGTAAGCGTTCACTACGACAAGTACGTGTCAGAAGAAGTGGGTCTCATCAAGATCGACATGCTTGGTCTGGATACGCTCGATGTGCTGCGGGAGGCCTACCTGACTGCTCGCAAGATGGGCATTGATCTGCCTAAGCCATGGGAAGTTCCAGAGGACGACCAGCAGGTCTATAAGATGATCTCCGCCGGCGATGTGCTTGGCCTTTTCCAGCTAGAGGGCGGCACTCTTGCACAGCTGTGCAAGCCAATGCAGCCCAAAAACATTGAAGACATTTCTCTCATCAACGCTCTTGGTCGCCCTGGCGTTGACAAGGCAAAGCGCAAGCAGTTTATCGACCGTCGCTTCGGACGGCAAAAGGTAGATTACGCTCACCCCGAGCTCGAGCACATCTCGAAGTCAACTCTTGGTATCTCTGTTTACGACGAAGATCTGCTGAAGATCGCCAGCCATATTGCCGGATGGAGCCTTTCCGAGGCCGATGGTCTGCGCAAGCTAACAAAGCTGAAGGAAAAGGGCGCAGATCTAGCGGCCAAGCTAGAGAAGAAGTTCGTTGACGACGCTGAGAAGCTCGGTCGCGTGGCGCGCAAGGATGCGCAATACATCTGGGACAATGTTATTGCCGATTATGCAAAATACGGATTTTGCATAGCAGGTGATCAGCTTGTTGAGACAATCGACGGCCCGCGCCCAATCTCCTCCATCGGCAGTGGCACGCTTGTTAAATTTATCGATCTTCATACGGGCGGCTTCAAGTATGCGCCCGCAAGCAAAGTCTGGTCGACTGGCAATAAGCAGGCTTTCAAGGTAACCTTTGAAAGCGGTCATACGGTCTCTGCCACAGAGGACCACCGTTTTTACGACCACCGGGTCGGAGGCTGGGTGCAGTTTAAGCAGGTCATCGCTGCCGGCGCAGCGAGTCGTGCCAATGGTTTTGGTACATGGATCACAGACCCCGTGACAGAAGTACTAGACATGGGAGAAATAGAGGTCTACGACATGGAGATGCCCGTCGACCCCAATTTCATCCTTCCAGGTGGCTTCGTTGCTCACAACTGCAAAGCCCACAGCGTTGCCTACGCCAGAATGGGTTATGCGACGGCATACTATAAGTATCACGCCCGAGCAGCCTTTCTGTGCTCTTACTTGAACCAGGAGATCGCAAAGAAGACGCCGGACACTGCTGCGTACATCGAACAGGTCAAGAAAGAAATCCTCTCTTCCAAGATTGCAATCCGTGCCTGCGACATCAACCTGAGCGGCGACAGGTATCGGGCGATTGATCGCAAGACTATTGTTACGGGCCTGAACGCTGTCAACGGAGTTGGTGACGTAGCAATCTCGCATATTTTTGCGGGTCAGCCATATACAGCATTTGCCGACTTTGTTTATCGCAGCCCCTCTTCTGTCAACCGCAAGACTATTATCTCGCTGGCCAAAGCTGGTGCATTTGACGGCTTCGGTATTTCACGCAAGTGGATTTGCGACACCTTCTCTGAAGAGAAAGCCGCTAAGCGCCTGCGCATGAAGATCAACAGCCTCGGTGATGCGGCCATTCAGGATGGCGCCGCAGAAGCCAAGGATATCGACTGGAGCAGCTTTGACTACCTCTCTACAAAAGAGGAAATGACCCGGGAGTGGGGCCGGAAAGAGATCCTTCTTGCCGAGAAAGAGGCTCTCGGAGAGTTTATCTCCGGCTCTGCCGAAGAGGTGTTTGGTGGCTTCTTCAAGAACATCAATAACCCGCTTACACGTGCTCAGCTGCAGGCCCTGCCTAATTATCACAAGGTCATGCTGGAAGGCGTTATACTTGGAATAGACCAGATTCCGGTTCGGACTGGCAAGAACGCAGGCAGAATGCAGGGCAAGGTTAAAATCGAGTCGCTGAAGAAAGAGGATTTTGAAGTGTCGGTTTGGCCGGACGACTGGGAGAGCACAAAGCCCCGTCTGGAAGTGGGGTCTCCGGTGATCCTACGCTGCACTGTAAAAGAGTGGAACGAGGCAAAATCTCTCAGCCTAGAGGACGTAGTTTCAATTTGGAAGGAGCCCAAGTGAATTGTATCAACTGTAACCTAGAAATATCGCCAAGCTTTGTAGCGTCCATTCGAGACAACAAGTGCCCTGCCTGCGGCAAGGCCTGTCTATCAGATGCCGATCATGGTGCGATATTCTCGGTTGTTTCGCTAATCACTTCTTCTGTCACCGACATGGCCGAAGATACCACTATTAAGCTAGCAACTGCGCTTCACGGCAAGTTCGACATCTTCCCAAAAGGCGTTGTGGTCGATGGGCAGGTAACAAAGGAAATCGTCTACGTCACGGCGGGCTCCTCCTCGCAGCCGGCCGGTGGTATGCGCCGCCCTGCACCACTTCCAGTCCGCAAGGCTCGCGTAGCCCCCGAGCAGTCGACTCTTGAGCTGCCAGGCGAGCAGCTTACTCATGCCCAGCTAGCCAAGCTGCGAGAATTCCAGCAGCGGCAGGAGCAAACCGTAGAGGTTGAAGAAGACGAATTAGTTACTTTTGATGGGCCGCTTAGTGAGGACCTGCGCGATGCAGAGGCGGTACGACTCGCAAAACAGAAGATTGCCAAAATGCGAGCCGAGCATGCTGGCGTTAAAGGCTGAATCAAATGGACTGGAAGAAAAGAAACATAAGGAATGTGCACCTGCTTTGCACAGATATTGACGAATCAAACATAAGCAAAATGCTTGACGAGGCGCGCGTTCATGACGCGCGCTCTATTCTTACGTGCGATTTTGATGGCAGGATCACCCGCTTCAACCCCTCTAAGGCAATGACATGGGGCACGGTCTGGTACGTGCAAAATCTCATGATCATGCAGCGCCTGCACCAGGTAGACGCCGCCATGAGCGCACTTAAGAGCCGCGGTGTCATTTGAAAATAAAAGAGTACATACTGGCATGCAGCGATCTGCAGTCAGAAAACGATCTGGATATTGTATTTCAGTCGATACCGTGGGCCCGGGGCGCTGGCGGTATGTGGAGTTCTGCTCGTAATTACTTCTCTTCTTTTTCAGATGACATGAACGGCATCACCATGACGGCTGATACCCCTACTCAGTTCTGGAGAGCCTGGTTTACTCCTGCGGGGCAGCTACACTTGCTTGAGAACAATCAGCCCGCTGCGGTGTCAGCTATTGGTCTGCTGACTATTCGCGTAAGCATAAGAGCAAGCACTTGTAGCAAGCACCGGAACTACCTAGAGACCGCAGGTTTTCTTGAAGACGGACCAGGTTACTGGTCGTACAATTTTTGGAGCGAATAATGTCAGAAGAACAAAAAGCCGATTCTATCATGGCTCAGCTGGAGGAGCAAATCAGGCTCGCCACTGGCTATCCAAATATTCGCATGATGATGCGCACTATTTCAGACTACGTAGGGCAGATTCCTGATACCGTTGCCACGGTAGATGGCCACACTGCCCGGGAGTTGGCCGCTCGATTCCTAAAGGGCCAGTCGCTGTGCGCCGACCTTGTTGCGATTGCAGAGTTCTACGAGGGCAAGATGGCTCGCAAGCAAAAGGCAGCTTATTCAGAAGCCTTCATTGGCGCGAGCGATAAGTTCAAGACCCAGAAAGAGAAGGAGTCGTACGCCGAGATCTCCACCCCTCATGTTGATGCCGCTGAGGAGTATATGCGGGCAAAAATGTTTCGCCTGCTTATCGAGAACAAGCGCGAGGACTTGGAGAAGGCCCATTATTTCATGCGAAAGATTGCAGAGGGCGACACGATGGCTCCGCCAGATCTGCCGTCTGTTGGAAATACGGCCGGAACTCAGGTAGCGCGAAGGAACGAAAACGGGCGCGTCACATTCTGAGGCGCTACGGATAAAACAAGATTCTTTGCCACTATGTGGCAGTCAAGTGCAAACAACAGTCTGTAGGCGCAAGCCGGGATAATGGTATCCTCACTATAAGTGCAGACAAACCAAGAGGTAAAAAATGACTACAGTAAATGGACGTATTGCGTGGGGCGAGAAGGCTGGCGGTGGTGCGGGCGGCTCGCGACTAGACCAGAAGAACGACTTTCTGCGCCTCAAGGCAGATGGCGACTACATCATCCAGCTCATGAGCGAGGCGCCTATGGCCTACCACGAGCACTGGAGCAAGACATCAGATGGCCAGAACCGCAGCCTGCGTTGCGCTCTCCGCAACTGCACTCTCTGCAAAGAGGCTGATGTCGCGAAGAATTCACCAGATCCCAAGGTTCGTGAGGCTGCCAAGCAGATGACTTCAAAGCCTAAGTATGCTATCGAAGCCTTCCTGCTCGCTCAGGGCAATGAGCGCCTGGGTCAGACTACCGGTCGCGCGGTTATCTTTGAGTTCGGCAAGCAAATTTATGACCAAATTTCGCAGGTTGCGAAGACCCTTGATAAGATCGGTGGTCAGCTGAGCGGCAGCATTCTGCTCGTAAACCGCGAGGCACGCCGTGGCCCATCGGGCATGTACAGCGTTACTCTTGTACCAACCGCGTACAAGATGAACCAGCAGCAGCTTGATGCCGTCAAGGCCTTTGAGGAGAAGGGCATTGATCTTAGCAAGCTCTATGCTCCGCCAGAGGACGAAGCCAATATGCGACGCCTTGGTCGAATTGGTGGCGGGCCTGATGCCTCAGCCGCACCACTCAGCGGTGGTGGCGGTGACGCTGCCCCCGCAGCCGGCGGCGCCAAGTGGGACGATAGCTGGTGATAGCGCAGTAATCCAGCGTCAGGAGACCGGCTTCGGCCGGTCTTTTGTTTTTTTTGTTGTAACGCTAGGCATGAACAAGTTTAAAGCAATTCATGAATGCCTTAAGAAGTCCACCTCTTTTCACTATCTAGAGGACTACTGCACTGAAAACAAGATTACGGCGATGTCCATCAGTAAGGACAATTTTACCGTAATGCTGCGTCCGCTGTTTGACGATGTATTGCTAGACTTCGAGCTGATCGCTGATCCAGTCTATTTAAGCCTGCATACCTATGGCAGCATTGCAGATGCAGTTGGTCGCCTGGGTGTTTTCCTATCAGCTCCCCGTCCGACCGAATCGGGTACTACAAAAATACTGCTGAGAAAAGTCATTAGCCTTCGGCTTCTTGGCACAAATGATGAGATCGAGGCCGAGCTTAAAACCTTCTGCTATGCCATAGATGTTGCCATGCGCTACATGGAGCGCCTGGAGGTCGCAGTCCATCTGCCGAACGTAGACATTTCTATGTGGGAAGGCGTCGACCTGCAGTTCACTGATATTGGGCATATTGTTGAGCGGCGGGCGATTGCATATCCCGACTGGGATCACTTCATAGATACCATCGTTTCAATATCGGAAGATGAGCTCCCCGAAGACTACAAGGAAGAGATCATAAAGATAATGGTCGCTTGCAAAGAATTCGAGCGCGTAAACGACCACCTAAAGCTACCAGAAGTTATAGGACCCCTCGTAGGAATGCTCGAAGAGTTGGATGGCCAGCCCAAGCCAAAACGAAAAAATTATGACATCAACTAGTGCAATCAGATGAAAAGCATTGCACTGGACATATCAAGCAGAAATACTGGCTGGGCTGCTATGTCCGACGGATATCTTGTCGAGACCGGAGATATCGCGCCACCTGCCGGCGCAGATCATCCAGAAAAGCTCCATTTTTTCCGCACTGCGCTGCTGCAGCTGATCGCCCGGCATCAACCGGCAGAACTGTGCATAGAGGATGTTTGGGCGGGCAAGAACAAGCTCACGTACAAGATACTTTCTCTTTATCACGGCATTGTGTATCAGCTGACTGCCGAAGCGCACCTACAGCTGCAGATTATGACCCCCAGCCGCTTCCGCCGGCTTGTTGGGGTCGTGCACAATGTCAAGCTTAATTACGCAGAGCGCGAAGAAGCAAAACAGGCAGTGGGCTCTCTCGTCTGCTCCATTTATCCCGAGCTCTCCTCTTCATCGGAAGACGTCCATGATTCGGTTGGAATTGCCATGGCAGCCCATTACTGGCGCACAAAGCTAGACGAGGAGTTAGTCAGCGTCCGCGCTGCCAACCCAAAGATAAGGTCAGCGGGTCGCCTGCTGACACTGGCAACTGATCGAGCCGAAGACTACTTTAAAGGACTGGAGAAACAAAATGCAAAATCCGTGGGGAGTCCTGGGGGTAAGTCCAGAGACAAGTCAAGAGGAAGTAAAAAAAGCCTATAAAAAGCTTGCCCTTAAGTACCACCCGGATCGCAATCCGGGTGATGCCGCTGCAGAAGACAAATTTAAAGAGATTACCGCTGCCTACGAAGCAATCACGAGTGGCAGCGCCAGGCAGTCCGTCGGCCAGCCTATCGACGACATGCTCAACGACATCTTTAGCCAATTTGGTTTTGATGCGCGTACTCGTCAGCAATACGCAAACGTCGAGCCAATCATGATCAGCGTGCGGGAGTATGCTACCGGAGCAGACAAGACTACGCGAATTCGCTTAGACGGCAACTGCCGGGATTGCTCAGGCGTAGGCGCGGCTCCAGGCGACTATGCAGATTGCGGCATTTGCCGCGGTACTGGTAAGGCTACTTTTCGCCAGGGATTTGTGACGGTATCCATGGGCAATTGCCAGCCATGCCGCGGAGTAGGGCGCACTATTACCCGGCCCTGCTCCAAGTGCAGTGGCAGCGGGCGATCTATGTCTGATGATACGGTAGAAGTCCGAGTGCCACCAGGTGCTGGCGGCGGCCAGCTAGTAGTAAATCTTTTCGGAAATAGAATTGGCATTCCGGTAGGAATCAACCCGGATCCGAATCTCGCCATAGATGGCCGCAATATCCGATCAAAGATAACTATTTCCTTGCAACAAGCGCTATTCGGCTGCAAAGTGCCGATTGAGACTGCGCTGGGTACAAAAACAGTTTCTATAGACCCGCTTAAATACGGGCACGCCGAACTGCGACTACGCGGTCTCGGCGTACAGGGCTCTAGTCCTGGTGATCACGTCCTGGATGTAAGGGTCGAGATGCCAGATGAAGCAACAAGAGAGAAAGTGAAAGAGGCGCTAGATGAGCAATAAGGAATTCCTTAAAGCATTTAACAAGACGTTTGCTAAGAGCGGCGGGGACGCTGCTCGCAAGGCGAGCGATCCGCAAGCTTACAAGGGGGAGGTGATTGATTTTCCGTCGTTGACGCTTGGCGATGCCAGCCATTACTGGGGCTTGCCTCTTGGCAAGATTACGCAGTTCCATGGGCCCGAGGGCAGCGGCAAAACTTTCTTCGCAATGCTCATGGTAAAGCAGGCTCAGGACAAGTATCCGGGCAGCAGCGTTGTTTGGTTTGACGCCGAGTACAGCTTTAGCGAGACCTGGGCCAAGAACCTCGGAATCGATATCGAGCGGCTGATTATCATCCCTGAGAATAATGCTGCCACAATCTTCACCATGATCTGCGGTCGCACCAATGACCAGGGCAAGAAGATTGATCTCGGCATCCTTGATCACGTCGCTGCCGGGAGTCTTGACTGCAAGCTCATCGCCCTGGATAGCATTGCAAATCTCATTTATCCCATCGAAGAGAACCGCGGGTTTGATGAGCAGGAAATGGCCGCGGGTGCTCGCTTCCTAATGAAGGGCATGAAGCGCACGACTCCGATGCTTGCTGACACTGGAACCGCATTCCTTTGTATCAACCAATCTCGTGAAAAGATTGGCGAGCGCGTCCCTACGTTGACCTACCCGGGCGGTCGTCCCTATCGACACACCCTTAGCTTGGCTGTACTCTTCAAGGCATCTGCTGCCAAAGATGGCCAGATTCAGAGCGAGGACGAGCGCAAGCGGGGGCACAAGATTCTTGCCACCGTGGAAAAGACCCGTGCTGGTCCAGATAAGTGGAAGAGCGAGTTCTGGCTCGATTTCTCTAAGGGCGTGGTCAATCGCGGCGCAGAGGCTGCACTACTTGGTGACGCATATGGCCTTATTTCGCGCCCAAATGCCACCATGTGGATCTACGAAGACCTGACCGTCAAGGTCAAGGACGCTTTCGCGGCCGCGCTCGAGGCTCGCCCCGATCTAATTGACAAACTCATCACAAAGATTCGGGAGATCAAGCAATCTGGGAATGGCAGGCCCGCGGTCCTGTCAGAGGACGACACTGGACCTGTATCTGACTTCGGAGTAGAAGAGACCGCGGAGAGCGCCTGATGAAAACTCATTGCCCCGCATGTCGGAAATCATCGCTAAACTTCCTGCACAAGGAAACCGGCGCTCTGTACTGCAGTGCGTGCGGCAAGCAGATTCCCGCCTCTGACGGCATTAAGGCTGCCCTTGTTCGCAAGGGCGCCTTTTTGCCTGACGACTTTTTTGACACGCCGGCCGAACGGCCAGCGCCCGCGCCAGTCATGGTTCAGCATGATCCCCGGGCTGCTGCGCTACGGCGAATTAACCAGCAACAGTCGCAGCTTAACCCCGAGATGGACGGAGATACTTCAAGAAAAATAAACATTCCGAAGATTTCACGGGCAGAGGCCGCTGCTCGCAAACAGGCGATTGTTGCAAGTCTGGCAAATACAGACGAAGCGCTCTCTCAAGCATCTCAGCCAACGCGACCAGACCTGGCATCGGATTTTGCCGAGCACGGACTGGACTTAAATCGCCTGGACGAAATACTTAAGAGCGAGCCGTGATCGAAACAGAAGCACTAGAAACAACCATAAAAGTTTGCAACCTCGGCATCTGGCAAGATTCCGAGGTTCTCTCTTATTGTCGCGAGCGGGGATTGTCGGATGCAATCATTCGAGACTGGCGACTGGGCGCCTTTCCCGAGGACCCGAACCAGTTGTATAGCCTAAGCACACAGATAAACAACTCTCGCTATTCAAGCTACTCTATACTGCGCCTCACTGACGGGTATTTCGAGTCCTCTTTCTTAAAGAATCGCTTGATAATTCCTGTCGAAGATACGTATGGCGGCTCGATGGCCATCATGGGGCGAGCAGTGCTGCCCGCAGAGGTCTGCAAGCAATACGATTTTCCAAAATACTATAACACTCACTATCCAAAGACGCGGGCACTGTTTGGCCTGAGCCGAGCTCTGTCGACAGTGATGCGCACTCGGGAGATAGTCCTAGTGGAGGGGAATCTTGACGTAATAACCGCACATCAGTATGGGCTACGAAACGTTGTTGCCACGAGCTCGTCAAGCATAAGCACCCACCAGATTTCGCTGGCTGCTCGTTATGCGGACAGGATCTTTCTTGCTCTTGACGGCGATGAAGCCGGCCAAGCTGGCATCGCGAGGGCGATGGACAAGCATGCGGCCGCAGCACGGCAGCTCGGAGTAGAGCTGATTCCGATGTACTTTCAGGATGGAAAAGACTTAGATGAAGCCCTACGGGCAGGAGGAATAAAATGGTAGATGCAAATTGCGTTGTTAAGTTTTATGCAAATTGGTGCGGGCCGTGCAAGCAGCTTGCCCCGGTAGTTGAGGCAGTTGCTGCAGAGCTCGGCGTAAAACTCCTTTCGGTAAACGTGGACGAGAATCCTGAGCTTGCGCAACAGTTCGGGGTGCGCAGCATTCCTGCGGTTTTCGCCGTCAAGGATGGCGCCCCTGTGGCCTCGTTCTTTGGCAACAAGTCAGAAGCTGACGTCCGGACCCTCGTGAGTAAGGTGCTGCCATGAAAGTCGTAGTTTATGATGCTAGCTATCATGCCGGATGGGTAGGGAACACCTGGGTAGCCGGGGGCAGGCTTTATCGCGCGCTGCGCAAGGTAGACCTCGTAATTCCGGTTCTATTTTGGAGCCAGGTGTACTCCGAGCTGCAGCAACTGCCGGACCTTAGCATTACAGACCTCCAGTTCTGGTGCCACGGCTATCCGGGCGGAGTGGTCATTAACAAGGAGGAAGTCGCACATAACCGCATCGATCCGCGGTTTTGGAAAGGAATTGCGGCAAAAATTGCACCAACGGGGCGCGCATGGTTCCGATCATGCAGCACATTTGCTCGTCGCGAGGGCCAGCTATTCGCACAAAATTTAGCAAATACCATGGATCGCCGAGTAGTAGGTCACACCTATATTACATGGGTGTTTCAGTCCGGCTTACATGAGCTGCGACCGGGGGAGGATGTACGCTGGTCTGAAACGGAGGGTGTTAGAGTTAGGGAAGATAATACTGTAGAGCTAAAGACATCTGGTCCCTTTGAGCCGAACACTGTCACGTGCCTACATACTGACTTTTAATAGAGGGAACTTTGAGCAGCCCGAAGCAGCCTAAAAAACTAACCACAGAGGAATGGGTTCAGCTACTGCTAGATAATCAGGAGGAGTGGCGAACCAGGCTAGCTTTCGTGGACGAGGAGGCCCGCAGAATTTTTTTCAGTTCTGCCGGGCCTCCGCTCGATTCAAACCTGCAATTCGTTAGCGTATTTTTCTACGCAACCTACCTGTACAATTTCATACATGCGCTGGTCTCTGACCCAGAGATCGGTGTTCCAGAGGAAGTTCTCAAGTACCACACTGAGCTAGCTATTGAGCTGGCAGAGTCTGCCTATGCCGATTCTGCAGCACACCTCCGGAAATCAACAAACCTTCTAGAAGGCAGCGAGGACCTGGATCCGGAGCTGCGTATAACAATGAAGCGAGGAGATGCATGAGGATACTTCTAGCACTGGCTATGATGTTCGCCGTCGGCTGCCAGCCGAAAGACCCGCTATCGATAACGGCATTGGCCGAGCAAAATGTCTGGAAAATGAGGCTATCTAAAGCAGAATGCACGGCCTTCCAGATTGAGCCAGATCTGCTCGTAACCGCAGCACACTGCTCCGATTCAGACATCTTCCTATTTAAAAATGGTGACGATATTATCCAGGGCAGCCTGATCGGCATCTCTCCTACAACAGACATAGCACTATTCTACGCGCCAGGAGCTAATCGCCCTGGCTTTGTTGTTTCTCGGGCACTACCGAATAACGGCGAAAGCATGACTGCTGTTGGATTTCCGGCTCGTGTTTCCAGTGGTTTTGTCTACGCGCGCGTAAAGATCATTGGCGTCACCAGTGATGAAGCAGGCGGCAAGTACGCGATATCACTCGGACCAGATGTTTGGCCAGGCATGAGCGGCGGGCCGCTGCTAAATGACAAGGGCGAGGTGGTAGGTGTCGTCTCCAGTACCAGCCAGATCTTCTTTGGTCCTTCTAATGATTCTGCAAGCCTGCTGCGCGAAGCCGGCAACTACGCAGTTGACCTCTACAGTACGATCATGGAAATCATTGCCGCCGCCAATAAAAAGGCCGCAGAGCCAGTGCCGGATCTGCAGTCAACCGAACCAGAATAGAAAGAGGCCGGGGTTACCCGGCCTTCTTTATGCTGCCCCAGCTGATGCTACTGCAGCCTCTATCATGGCACGCCGCTTGTCCGGATCACTCCAATCCGCTCGTACCGCCGGATCCAGACTGGCCAGTGGGTCAAAATAACAAAATGTTTCGCCCGGCTTTACGCTTGGCGCGGCATAGACGCTGATGCCAGTGCTGCGATCATACAGCTCGAACGAGTGCGCGTCGCGCTTGCCGCCCCCTCCGGGAGCGTCTACAACGAACATTGGCGTGTTAAACCCGGCGGTACTGCCCCGCACCCCCTTCTCGATCTCCAAGGCCGCAGAAACCGGTGTGCGCAGATCTTCCGTGCCGCGCACCAGGTCGTGCACATATGCGTAGTAGGGGTGAACGTTGATCCAGCTCAGCCGCTTTACAAGCAGCTGCATCGTTTCGACGCTGTCATTTACGCCGCGCTGCAGCACGCTTTGGTTACGAACGGTGACACCGCGCTCCATAAGCAGGTTGCACGCCCGTGCACTAATTGCCGTTATTTCCGCAGGATGATTAAAGTGCGTATGAATTACCACCTCTTTGTGTAACTGCCGGCCACGGGCCGCGATATCGCAGATCGCATCAGTCCATGCCGTATCGGTCAGCACCTTCATGGGCTGGATTGCAAGCCCTTTTGTGGCGTAGCGCCACCGCCGCACATGCGGAATTGCTAGCAGGCGCTCCCCAATAGCACGCACCTGGTCGGCGCGCAGCCGGTAACTGTCGCCGCCACTCACGACAACATCCTCTACCTCGGGCCGCGATTCGATGTACTGGAAGATGCGTGACCAGCGTTCCTCATCTGCCTTCAAGCTAACCTTTTCTATCGTATCGGTATCCAGGCCCACTGCATAGCTGCGCGTACAAAAACGGCAATAGACTGGGCATGTGTCAAGTGCTAGAAATAGTACTTTGTCTGCATAGCGATGCGTTAGTCCGGGCACCGGGCTGTCGTCCTGCTCGTGTAACGAGTCAAGCGTGAGCATTGGATGGTCGGCCTCTAGTTCACTGCCCACTGGCAGGAATTGCCGGCGAATTGGATCAGTATACGGGCTTGACCAGTCGATCAGGCTCATTAGATACGGGCTTATGCGAACGGCCATCGGAGCGGCCGCAAATCCAGCTTGCACATCTGCAATGAAATCTTCTGACACAAGGTCGCGAACCGCGGCTACTAGGCGGTCTGCTGAAGTTATCGCATTTTTTTCCTGCCAGGTGTGGCTTAGGAAAGCCGCCTCGTCGATCTCGCTCCACGCCGGAATCGTCCTCCAAAACTCGTCCGTACGCAAGTTGCGGTGAGCCAGGGCTGCAGCCGGAGCTGGCGGCTTAAGACTATTAACGCTGTCAAGAATTTGTAGTTTGCTCATGGCTACTATTACAAGATTACTTATCTGTGCGGGCTGGAGCAGGTGGCACCGCACAACAAAAAACCCGCTTTGCAGCGGGGTCTTTGTTCCGGGAAGCGTCTCCTCTCAGGTGCCCGAGGTCGGGTGCGAGTCAGGAGGGCCAAAGCTCGCCGTGTATCGAGCTACGCCCTTGGTGATGCGGAAATCATCTATATAGCCAGCATAACCATTGGCGCCTGGATTTGCACTGGAAGTTGAGCCAATCACAAGTGGTTCAGCATTAGACGGAATCGTGCCGCTTGTCGTGCCACTTGCTGCAGAAGCGCCATTGACGTATAGGGTAAACGTGCTTCCACTCCTAACAAATGCCAAGTGCGTCCAAGTGTTTGCAGCGATAATGTCACCAGTTGCCGCGGTTACAGCCCAAGTGGTCCCATTGACTGTGACATAGTAATACGCGCGGTACGCATTGAGTGACGAGTCGAACTGCAAGAATCCTAAAACACCTCCGTAAATGCTAAGCGACTGTCTTTTACCAAACAGGTATTTTTGCGTGCGATTGGCAAGGCCCCCTGCAGGATTAACCCACATTTCAATTGTGTAGTTTCCAGAACCAACATCAAGATTCTCGCTTGAAGGAACAGACAGATAGTCTCCATTGCCATCAAAATACGCGCTCGAGCCACCGTACTTGCTCTGCGTGGTGCTAATCACGGTATTGCCGGTTAGTGATACGGCAAATGCGTTGGTGCTGCTATCGACAAAAGTTGTGCTATTATTGGCTCCGTCAGCCTTCATTAGCAGCGAGACGCTTGAGAAATATGGGTCCACAACCGGGTGGGAGCCTGGAGGTGTGAAGTTCGCCGCATAGCGAGCAACTCCTTTTGTTATGCGGATGTCGTCCATGTAGCCCTGGTAGCCCCCAGACCCTGGGCCACCGACCGCCGCAGACGAGGAACCGAACGTGAATGCTGCCGAGTTCGACGGGATGGTGAAGGAGGTGACGAGGGGGACGGACATGACGCTCTTTACGCCATTGATGTAGGCTGCCCACTCGGTACCATTTCTGACAAAGGCCACGTGGGTCCATCCGGTAAAGGTCGACGTAGCGTAAATAATTTGCCAGGCGCTAGCGCCTGCAGTCGGGACATAAAATTCTAGATGGAATAAGCCTGTTGAATTATTTCTCCTGATATGACACAGTAGACCGTACACCGCCGCAGATGCTCGCTTCGCAAAAAGCTCCTTGTGAGTCCAGCCGCCCGAAATATATTGTGGGTTTAACCACATCTCGATGGTAAAGTTGTCGCTACCGAAATTCAATGCCGCATTATTCGCAGCCGACAGATAGTCGCCATTGCCATCAAAATAAGCGCTGGATCCACCGTATTGGCTGCTGACAGTGCTAATCTTTGCATTGCCGAATCTTGAGATGGCAAAGCTATTAGCGCTGCTATCGACAAACGACGTGCTGTCATTTGCCCCGTCAGCCTTAAGTAATAGCGAGACGTTTGCGAAGGATGCGTCCACGGCGGCGGCGGCAACAGTGAGCGTGACCGTAGCGGCAGCGGAATCGGCCGTGCCATCGTTGACCCTGAAGGTAAAGCTGTCTGAACCGGAATAGCCGCTATTCGGAGTATACGTCAGGCTTGGCGCCGTACCCGTCAGCGAGCCGTTGGTCGGATTTGTTACAACCGTGTAGGTCAGTGCGCTGCCTTCGACATCGCTGCCCGCAAGGGTTATTGCAGTTGCAGTATTATGGCTCACTGATACGCTTTGAGCAGTGGCCGCAGGCGTGTCATTGACGGCAGTTACCGTTATGCTAACGGTAGTAGCAGAAGAGCTCACGTACCCGTCGTTAACGCGGAACGCAAAGCTGTCCGAGCCGTTGTAGTTCGCATTGGGCGTATAGATCAGGTTCGGGGCGGTGCCCGTCAGACCGCCATTGCTGGGGCCGGCGACTACTATGTAAGTCAGTGGATTTCCGTCGATATCACTGCCGGTCAGGGTAATGGCAACGTAGCCGTCTTCGAGCACGCTAACGCTCTGGGCATTTGCCACAGGGTTGTCATTAACGGCAGTTACCGTTATAGAGACAGTAGCTACGGCCGAATCTGCAATGCCATCGTTAGCTTTGAACGTAAAGCTGTCCGAGCCGTTATAGTTCGCGTTGGGCGTATACGTCAAGTTTGGGGCGGTGCCCGTCAGGCCGCCATTACTGGGGCCGGCGACTACTGTATAGCTCAGCAAATCGCCATTGGCATCACTGGCAGTGAGCACGATATTGACCGCAGTATCTTCAAAAGTCGAGATGCTCTGACCCGCAGCGACTGGTGCTACCTGGGAGTCGGCAGATCTAACGAGATTTGAGGCTTGAGCTACTGCCAATACAGCTGGATTCGATACACAAAAATGACGTGACATAGATTCTCCGAAGATCGCTAGCCTTGCGCAGGTTTTGCTTGGCCATAATACAATATGTTTAGTACCATGGCCGCCAGGACCAGGGTATCACAACTGCGAAACCTATTATTATGGGCACATAGAGATGATGTCAAAAACCGGGAGCGCGATGACTTTTTCGCTTTTTAAGCGCGCCAGCCCGGCACTGGCTGCCGGAGCCGCGATAGTAGCCAGCAGCACCGGCAGAATTCTACTCCAACTGCGCGCACCTCATCTAAGCGCCGGTGGTACATGGAGTCTTGTAGGCGGGGGCGTCGAGCCCGGTGAATCACCCGAGCAAGCACTGTTTCGCGAAATAACAGAAGAGACCGGGGCCGCACTAACAGGCAAACCCCAGCACCTGTACACAAGTAATAAAAAACACCTACAGTACCGCAGTTATCTGCTGCGCACCCCAGAAGAGTTCGAACCAGTAAACAGCGAAGAATCTGCCGAGCACCGGTGGGTAGATGCAACCGATCTGCCTCAACCACTGCACCCAGGGATGAAGCCTCTAGTACCAATCCTGCTGCGAGTACTAAAATAAATGCAATTTAACCCGGCGGAGGCCCGCAGCCCGCTTGCGGGCTTCTTGTTGCGCGCCCGGTAAAATACGCCAGACCGCCGGCCATAAAATGTAATTCCATACGAGCTAGGTTGAAAATTTTATTAGCAGTCGAGGTGATTTATTTCTAAGTCAAGCAATTCACAGTATCTTTATCGCGAAGTTGTCGTTGATCCCGTTATCCTGTCTACCGTCTATCTCAGGAACGCCACCTATAACATCAACGAAGTTGAGTTGATGGAGGAGATGAAGGAGCTCCAGGACCGCCTAATCGCCAAGATCAAAGAGGTCATTGATACGTGTCTGACTGAGCGGCAGCGAGAGGTGATGATACGTACTTTTTTAGAGCAAAGAACGCAAATGGAAGTCGCTGATATGCTGGGGGTATGTCAGACGACTGTACATAAGATTATCTCTGGCAATATCGACTATTCCAATGGAGGGAGACGTTACGGCGGAGCACTGAAGAAGATAAAGAAGATCTGCGAAACCGACCCGGATGTCACTCAAATCCTCGCTCGTCTCGAGGAGATAAAGGGACTTCTCAGCGAAACCTGACTTTCAACCTCTTCGTCTGGTTATATTTGACTATCAAATATACATGTACAGGCTGGCAGAACTCGAGTTGTTCGAGCAAAACTGCTACAGTCCACAGAGCGAAGAGGTTGATTTATGATAGGTACGAAGATAGGTCATTTAACTGTCACGGCAGAACTACCAAGGGAAAACTACAAGGTATACTGGGAGTGCACGTGCATCTGCGGTGCTAAGCGCCGCCTTCAGCAAAGCGCGATGCTGGCATCGGCCCGTGCCGGCGAAGATATGTACTGCTCCTCTACATGCAAGTCTGTTCAACAAACCCTTGCCCGTGAAATGGGAAATGTTTACGGAAATATGACAGTCATCGGAGCTGAGGCTTCCACTGATAATCAGGGTGTGCTAGCAGTACTGCGCTGTTCATGCGGTGCGATCTCTAAGCGGCGTTTTTCCAGGAAGGCCGACTGGGAGAGCTGCACGTCTGAGTGTGCAGCAGAAACAAAATACAAAAATCAGATCGGCGCAAGACATTCCTCTTTGACCATTACTGGTGTTGCCCGTGATCACGAGGGGCAGTGGTGCTTTCAGGCGGACTGTGACTGCGGTCGGAAGACACTTACTCTGGCTCGCAAGGTTCTTGACGGCTCTACCCATGGCTGTGGCATCTGCCGCCATCAGCGCGTTGCGTCACACCCAAAGCAGATAAAATCTGCCAAAGTTGTTGTCGAGGCCGAGGATCTGACTGGCCGGGAATACCCAGCATACATGGTAATTGAGCGCACAAAGCATTTTCGTCGTGCTCGGCCTGCGTGGAATTGTCGCTGCCGATACTGCGATTCCGTTGTCGAGGGTCTGAGGCGTGATGATGTCGAGGCAGTAGAGACGAATCCGCTTGTTCCAAATGGTTGCTCGTCGTGCGCAAAAAAGCGAGCTTTTGTCGGCAAGACTGCAGGCCTTGTTGGTACAACTGTTGCCGGCATGAAGCTGGTTAGCTTTATCGGAACGGACAGTGGACATTCTGAGTGGAACTGCGAATGCCCTGGCTGTGGTGGGCAATCTCAGCAGCGCATGAACTACCTAAAGGAGGCAGAGAAAAAAGGTCGAAATGTTTACTGTTCTCTGTCCTGCTACCACCGTTCAACCGCAAGCGTTGATATCGGCAAAACATACGGCTCACTAACGGTCGAATCGCTAAACAAAGACGCTACTGATGCAAACAAGATCGTAATGGTAAACGCCAGGTGTGTTTGCGGGGATGTTCGGGTCGAGGCTCTTACGAAGCTGCGGATGAATAAAGCTTCTGCTTGCAGTGACCGCTGCTCAGCAATTGCCCGACGCAAGATCCAGCTTGTTGGAAAGCGCTTTGGCAAAGTGGTTGTCACGGACATTGGAGTTGCGGCTCCGGGTGAAAAGTACGAAAATGAGATTGTTGCTCGAGTAGTATGCGACTGCGGCAAGACTCACTCTGCTACTCCGTACAAACTAGAGAATGGTCTGGTGACAAGCTGTGGCTGCGCACTTGCGGATTATCGTGCAGATTTTAGCGGGGAGAATAACCCGAATTGGCGCGATGGCTCAACCGAAGAGGTACGGCTAGCTCGCAGCAGCCAGGAGTATATTGACTGGAGAGGCGCAGTATTCGCCCGCGATAGCATGACCTGTCAGTGCTGCGGTCACGTTGGGCCGACTGGCGGAGCTGGCATGAATGCGCACCACAAGTATGATTTTTCAAAATACAAAGAGCTGCGTTACGATGTTGACAATGGCATTACGATGTGCCGTGGCTGTCACATTGGGTTTCATACTGACTACGGCAATCAGAACAATACCCCAGAGCAGCTTTCAGCTTACCTCACCAAATACGGAACCTTCCGCCAGAAGCGTGAACTCCGGGCGGAAGGGGATGTTTGATCAGATTATTTACTTAAGCAATGAAACCGGGTCGTTGGCGCAACCCGGTTTTTCTTACAGCCCGTGATCCGGTGAACGGTTGTCTGCAGACACCAACAAAAAGCCCGCTTCGCGGCGGGCCTTTTGTTTCAGATTTTCTCGCCTGGAGGCATTTTGAAGTAATATGGCTTATCCTTGTCGAGTCCTGACTTTGGCTGCAGGTGCATGACATAGTTTTTCATAGTCTGCGCGCCTTCGCCCTCTAGCAGACCGCTGCGGATGTCTTCATCTACGATTTCTTTTAGGTGCTCAAGCGCCATGTTTGCCGAGAGCGACTTACGGCCCTTGTTGGTTGACATGAGGCTTTTAACGGCATCTAGAGTGCCCTGTAGCTCCTGAATATGCTGCAGGGCGTCCTTGTTACGCCTGCCGGTGGTGCCGGTATCGGAGAAGACGGCTGGATCAATCCTTGATGCGCGCTCCTGCACCTTTCGGAGGTAGTCGCTCATTAGATTTATATTTCTGTTGGTCGCTTCGAGGTCGCCTTCGACAATCGCGGGATGCAGGCGGTCCGCGCGCTCCACATATTCCTCGGCAATCTTCTGAAACCGATCCCCGATATCCATGGCCAGGCGAGCCTTGCGAGCGTCGCCCTTCTGTAGGAATTTCTGCGCCAGGTCATACGCAGCAGCAGTCTTTTTAAACATGGAGCCCTCTCTATGGGGCCCGGTATGGGGCCCGGTATGGGGCCCGGTATGGGGCACGGTATGGGGCCCGGTATGGGGCCCGGTATGGGGCCCGGTTAAACTTTCATATTTCTTATTTACAGATTCATAGATGCAACAAAAAGCCCGCTTCGCGGCGGGCCTTTTGCCAAGGCCAGATCCCTCTTGAGGTGCCAAGAATTGGCGGGGCGGCCGGCGGGCGATGTCAATTATAGTGTAGTCGTGTCAAGCTACTTATTATTAAAACAGCCTTAAAGCCGAAAGCAGCTGCGCATTCCGGAGATCCAATGACCTTTAGACACTATGCCTGGAAAATTCGTCTCGGCAACACCGAGAACTTCCTTGATATTGATGATCTAACAGATGGATATCTGCTATGGAGAAATGGATCCAAGGTGATGTCTACCCTGATTGACCAGGGCAAACTAAGCCTGAGTGCCCCGCAGAACCCGAATGACGCGGCGACCAAGCAGTACGTGGACGACAATCTAAACACTGACGAGTCGGCCCGTGTTGCAGTAGATACCTATCTACAGGCACAGATCGACGCACTCATGGGTACTTCGCTGACCAGCGGCGATAAAGGTGATATTACCATTGCGGCGGATGGTTATGCCTGGACAGTTGACACTGGCGCGGTTACGAACGCCAAACTTGCTGCCGTGGCCAGCGGCATTATAAAAGGTCGTTCGTCTGCCGGGACTGGCGCGGTCGAGGACCTGACCGGGACCCAGGCCACGGCTCTGCTTAATGTGTTTAATACTGAGACAAAGGGCCTTACTCCTGCTGCAACCGGCGGAGGGTCGACAAATTTCTTGCGCGCCGACGGTGCCTGGGCAGCTCCTCCTGCGGGCACTGTTACCGGAGTTTCTGTAGTTTCTGCCAATGGCTTGGCCGGCACGGTTGCAAATTCTGGCACCACTCCTGCGATAACCCTTTCGACCAGTGTAACCGGCGTTCTAAAGGGCAACGGGACCGCTATTAGTGCGGCAGTTTCTGGCACCGACTATGCTCCGGCAACTAGTGGCTCTGCAGTACTAAAGGGCAATGGCGCGGGTGGGTTTGCTAGTGCTGCATCTGGCACCGATTACGCTCCTGCGACCAGCGGAACTGCGATCCTAAAGGGCAGCGGAACTGGCGGATTCTCCAATGCTGCAGCTGGGACTGATTATGCCCCGGCCACTTCTGGTACGAGCATTCTATCGGGAAATGGCTCGGGCGGATTCTCGGGCGTTACTGTTGGCACAGGCCTGTCGTTTACTGCCGGCACTTTATCCAGCAGCTTGGTCGGCGTTACGGATGGTGACAAGGGCGATATAACGGTCGCATCAACCGGTACCTCCTGGACCATTGACTCGGCAGCGGTCACTAATGCTAAGCTGGCCAATGTAGCGACCGCGACATTCAAAGGTCGCACTACTGCAGGAACAGGGGCTCCGGAAGATCTAACTTCTGCGCAAGCTACTGCACTCCTTGGCGCATTTAACAGCACTTTAAAAGGCCTGGCTCCGGCAAGCGGCGGTGGCACCAGCAACTTCCTGCGTGCAGACGGCAGCTGGGCAACTCCGCCTGGTACAGCGACAGGTACGGTCACCAGCGTATCTGTTGTTTCTGCCAATGGTTTGGCTGGCACGGTGGCCAATTCTGGCACTACTCCTGCAATAACCCTTTCAACCAGTATAACTGGCGTACTGAAGGGTAATGGTGCTGCAATAAGCGCCGCAACAGCTGGTACTGATTATGCCGCGCCAACTTCTGGTACATCTATATTGTCTGGCAATGGCGCTGGTGGTTTTAGTCCCGTTACAATTGGTAGTGGTTTAACCTTTTCCGCCGGTCTATTATCAAATAGCCAAGTTGGTCTAACTGATGGTGATAAAGGCGATATTACGGTATCAAGTACAGGCGCTACCTGGACCATTGACAATGCAGTTGTTACCAATGCTAAATTAAACAACGTAAACACAGCAACAATTAAAGGTAGAGCAACTGCTGGTGCTGGTTCGCCAGAAGATCTTACCGGTACTCAGGCAACTGCGCTATTAGATAATTTTAGTAGCACACTTAAAGGATTAGCTCCAGCAAGTGGTGGTGGAACTACAAATTTCCTAAGAGCAGATGGTACGTGGTCAGCTCCTCCTGCAGGCACTGTAACCACTGTGAGCGTTGTATCAGCCAATGGCTTGGCTGGAACTGTAGCTAATCCTACGACAGCTCCTGCAATAACCCTTTCAACGAGTGTCACTGGTCTGCTAAAAGGCAATGGCACCGCTATTAGTGCGGCAGTATCCGGCACGGACTATGCTCCGGCTACCAATGGGACCTCTATTCTCTATGGAGATGGCGCTGGTGGTTTTAGTAATGCTGTAGTTGGCACAAGTTTAACCTTTGCCGGTGGCACACTATCTCGCTCTGCGTTAACTGGCGATGTTACTGCTGCAGCAAATGATAACAGCACTACAATAGCGAATAATGTAGTTAGCAACGTTAAACTAGCAGATGTTCCTACCGCTACGTTTAAAGGTAGAATAACTGCAGCTACAGGCGATCCAGAAGATCTTACTGGAACTCAAGCAACCAGTCTCCTTAATGTGTTCAATACTTCTTTAAAAGGTTTAGCTCCGGCAAGTGGAGGCGGCACAGCCAATTACTTGCGTGCCGACGGCACTTGGGCGGCTCCGCCTGGTAGCGGCAACTACGCAACTCTCGACACGGCGCAGACAATAACCGCGGAAAAGGTTATTAGCGTCTCGACGGCATCCACTGCCTTCCGAATAACCCAGGCTGGAGCAGGCGAGTCTTTTCGTGTAGAAGATTCAGCAAACCCCGACAGTACACCATTTGTAATAACTGCTTCAGGCGATGTCGGCATAGGAACAGCTGCGCCGGCCACCAACCTACATCTTGCGGGAACACAATCGCGATTGACCATGAAGGGTCTGACGTCAGTGCCCGTTACTCCCGCCTCTGGCGATGGCGTATACTGGGTAAGGCGAAATGCTGTCTTAAGCAGAGACTATCCTACATTTACTAACTCAGACGGCGTCGAGTTTAATTTGCTGAATACTGGTGGCTCGTCAGTGATGGTCATGCCATTTTTTTCTACGGCAAATCTAACATCTGCGCGGGGTCCTGTTTCTCAGACATCGTATGCAATATACCTAGGCCGCTCTCCTCAGTATAAGCCATCCGGAACGAGCGCGGAGGTCAAGTTCCGCGTGACCGGTGTGTTTGCCGGAGTAACCTGGGCAGAGGTTGCAGTGGCCACTGGCGCCGACGGCGCCCTGACGACTCGCGGGTTTGCAAGCGTTAGCTCTAACGTGACAAGCACGGGCCCAAAGACGATAACTGTTAATATAACTTCAGATATAAAACCTGGAGATGACGTGTGGGTTATTTTTGCAATCAATGCCACCACCCTGGGCACATTGCGTGCCGCTTCAGTGGCAGACGATCTTCAGACTGGCGTCCTGAGGACTAGGACATCGACGCGCCCCAGCACCATGTTCGGGGACTCTGCCTTCACCACCGAGTCGGCGACTGCTCTTCCATTCTGGATGGCACTGGTGATATGATGACTTTTTACAAGAAGAGATAGAATTCATAACAGATATGCAGGATCGCGTTGATACGCTTGCTGCCTATAATATGAGTAATTCCGTCGAGGTATCTGTGGCGGAGTACGAGCCTGAGGGCACTGGCCAATAAACAGGCTGATATCATGGATCATGACGGCGGGGTGGGCAACCACCGCTGCTAATTATATTGCATGATAAGCAAGAAATCGAGCATAGGGAAGGGAGCAAGCTAATTAACTTGGAGACACCATGACTTTTAGGCCATATACCGGAAAAGTCCGTCTTGGTAATTCAGAGACTTTTCTAGATATCTCTGAACTTCCGGACGGATACGTACTTTCTCGCGAGGGTACGCAGATTATCGCAACGCTCATTGACCAGAGCAAGCTCTCTCTTGAGGCCCCGTCAAAGGACGCTGATGCGGCCACGAAGGGCTACGTTGACTCAGAGATCAGCTCGGAAGAATCTGCCCGCATCGCTGGCGATGCTCATCTGCAGGGTCAGATTAACAATATCATATCAAATGTCGACGCCAATGCTCTAGATTCTTTGAGCGAGATTGTCTCTGCGTTCCAGGGCACAGACGGCTACATCCTAGAGGCTCTCTCAAGCCTGTCGACTGGCTCGAATTCGGCCATCGGCCTTGAGGCATCCGCTCGCGCGGCCCAGGATCTGGTCCTGCAGGGCAACATTGATCTTGAGGTTTCTGCTCGCACGGCAGCCGACCTGTCCCTGGCCTCCAGGATTGACAGCGACGCGTCATCCCGTGCTGCTGGCGACGCGGCCCTGCAGTCGGCTCTTGGTACCGAGTCGTCAGTGCGCTCTGCCGCGGACTTGTCGCTTTCTGGTAGTCTTGGCCTTGAGACCTCTGCTCGCGTTGCTCAAGACGGCTATCTGCATGATCTTATTGTTGATGAAGTTGAGCGTGCTTCGGGTGCGGAAGAGGCCCTGCAGGGCAATATTGATGCCGAGGCGTCAACCCGCGCTGCCGCCATCACCTCTCTCGAAGGCCAGATCGACACCGAGGAGTCGGTTCGTGCCGCTCAGGATGTAGTACTGCAGGGCAGCATCACCTCCGAGGCCTCTACCCGTGCCGCTGCCGACAGTGCTCTGGCTGGCGACCTAGACCTGGAAGAGTCGGCTCGCATGGCCGGCGACACCAACCTGCAGAACCAGATCAACAATCTGTTGTCAAACGTCAACCCTGACGCTCTTGACTCCCTTAGCGAGATCGTTTCTGCCTTCAAGGATGCTGACGGCTATCTACTGGAAGTTCTTCAAAATCTATCCACTGGTTCCAGCTCGGCTCTCGGTCTTGAAACATCTGCTCGTATAGCCGCAGACCTGGTCCTCGGTGGTGAGATTGATGTCGAAGAGTCCGTTCGCGCTGCCGCTGACCTGGTTCTTACCGGCAGTCTAAACAATGAGGTCTCTGCTCGCGCCGCGGGCGATACTGCTCTAACGACAAGCCTGGGCCTTGAGACCTCGGCTCGCGTAGCTGCTGACGCAACAAAGCTGGCGCTCTCCGGCGGCACCATGACCGGTTCCATTGCCATGGGCAATCACAAGGTCACTGGTCTTGCTGCTGGTACCGATGCTGCCGACGCCGTCACGCTATCGCAGCTGCAGTCAGCCATCACCGCAATTGATCCTGCCGGTAGCGCTGGTCAGATCCAGTTTAACGCCGATGGTTATGATTTCGGTGCGAGTGCAAACCTAACCTGGGACAATGCGCAGAGCTCACTATTCGTAGGTGGCGCAGCCAAGGTAAATGGTGTAGTTTCGCTAGGCGAGGTGGCCGAGGCTCCAGCCGGTGAGGCGGGCTACGGCAAGCTTTTTGCCAAGACCGATGACGGCCTGTACTTCGTTGACTCGGAGGGCGTAAGCCACTACATCCTGCTCGACGGCTACGTTCAGCTGTCCGGCACGTCCGTAGATCTCGACGCCAGCCCATCGCTGCCGGTTTACCGCAGCCTGAGCATGACAGGTGCTACGACCTTTACCACGTCAAACCTTGGTGTTGGTCGCTCCGTAAGCGTTCGCCTCGTTGCTGGCGCATCTGAGCGCACCGTCACCTTCCCAGCCGGCTGGAGCTGGCTCGGTGGCGCCACGCCAACTGCAGTGCCGGCCAACAAGGTCGCGCTGCTCTCGTTCGTTGCATATGGCCCGGATGACACCGATGTAATCGCTGCCTGGTCGTACAACGACTCCGAGGCGATCAGCGGCGGCGGTACGACCGGTCAGGTTGCCTTCTTCGATGGCACCCGCTCAGTCTCCGGCGAAGCGAACCTGACCTGGGATGCACCGAATGACCGCCTTGTTATAGGCACGGTTGCGTCACCAGCTGCCAACCTACATGTAGGCGGCAGCGCCCAGATAGATGGCGCGATTACGATGAACGGCGCAGTCACCGTCGGTGATGGTTATGCTGACGTAGTTACCGTAAATGGTACCGCTACGTTCAACCAGCCGGTTTCGATGGGCTCGAACAAGATCACGAATCTTGCCACCCCCTCGAGCAACAACGACGCTGTCAACCTCGCCTTCCTTGAGTCACGTCGTCTGCTGACGATTCAGACCATCGCGGGCTCTGGCAGCATCAATGCGACAACCGATGTGGTGTTTGTGACCGGTTCCGGCAGCTCCATCATTCGCCTCCCGCAGGCGAATGCCGGCAACGCTGGCAGGGTAATCGTCATCAAGAAGCGCAATTCCGGCGCTGAAGATAACGTTGGTACTGCTTCGGGCTCTGGCCAGGCCATTGATGGCGCAGTCGCCGACTCATCGTCAAACCTTCAGGAACTGATGCTTGAAAACGAGTCGATGACCTTCCTCAGCGATGGTAGCAACTGGTTTATCATCTGATAACTAGAGACTGAAAAGAAACCGGGCCCTGAAAAGGGCCCGGTTTTTATTTGCGTGAGAGCAAGTCAGAATTCGGTTTCTGAAACAAGATCCAATACGGCGTCTACCTGGTCGGCGGCATCACGCTGGCCAGCAGAATCAAGCGCAGCAGCAACCTTGACCAGCTCACCCATAAGTGATGCCTTGCGGCTCTGGCGAGCATTGATCGCAAACTGAATCTGGCCGAGCAGTTCGCGCTCAGCCTTCGTCAGCTTCTTGTCGCCTTCTGCCCTCTCCTGCAGTTCTTTCTTTTTCTTCTTTAGAAGCGAGGTCGGAATCTTCTTGTCTTTCGGGATCTTGAGCTTCTTGTGTAGCTCGCCCTTTTCTTCTAGGCTGACCGCCCCTTGCATCCACTTGTTATCTTTTCCTTTTGCCATTTTTACTCCGGATAGCTTGCTAACTGCTTATCGTTCGAGATATTTAGTAGTCACGAATCCGACAGCACAACCACCTCTACGTGGAATCCGCGACTATTGAATGCAGCTATGGCGGCCTCATCTACGGCCGAGGGCCGTGGGTAAGCGAATTTTACCCTGTTTTTTACTATATCTAGAGCCCTGATATACCCCACCTTCCTGTGCCCCAGGTAAACCTGAATGCCCTCATTCTGACTTGTAACATGCCCAATTGTAAGTGAATCTGCCCCAATATTCATCTTTGTTGAAAGCAGCTTTAGTTTTTCGCGCAGACGCGCATTCTACTTGCGCTATTACTTATTGCCGCATTACGCATGGCCAATTTTTCATTATTCAAACGTGCTGAGCGCGAACTGCGATCCGAAGCAGGTGTTGCTGATTTCATTAAAGATCTTGGATCCAAGGCGGTAGACATGCTTGGTCCAGATGTTGCAAAAGCCATAAAAGATTTGCCAGCTAGTTTTCTAGCGGGCATAACCGGCAAAGATGGCGATTTGCGTGCTGACAAGAGCCCTTCGCCCGAGCAGGTAAAAAAATACATTCAAAAAGTGGTCTCTGAACGCGAGAGTACCCGACCTAGTGGCAAAAGGATCACTGTTACAAAACTCCATACCATTCCAGGCCCGGCGGGATCCGACGATGCATTCTACAGCAGGATCCTGGCCGGGATCGGAGCTCCAGCAACTCCAGAGAACAAAAGGTTCATGTACGCTTGGCGAGCGGCAGAGGGAGGGGTGGCTGCCTTTAATCCTTTTAATACCACACAGGGAGCTCCGGGAGCGACAAATTACAATACGGCTGGTGTGAAGAACTACACTAGCGAGGAGCAAGGCGTATCAGCAACCGTTAAAACCTTGCTAAATGGCAGATATGGCGAAATTATATCTGCGCTTCGCGATGGCGGTCCTGGTGCCTCTCAGGCGGCTGCCCAAGCTCTGGCTCGCAGCCCTTGGGGTACTGGAGAGCTGGTGATCAGAGTGCTAAAGGGCAGGGGCCAGCGCAAGCCCATTTACCAGCTACCCGAGGCCGAGGGTGACGACGAAACTATTCATATGAGTAGCTAATTCCGACCTTTGCTTGTAAATATAACTATCAATCCGGAAGCTCTAATTTAGACGAGGCCCCGTAATTACCGGCACTTGGAGACACATGAAATCGGACATTGACTGGAAATCCCTTGAGCTAGCGCTGAATCCGCAGACCGACAGGTCAATTGACTTTGCTTCAGCATCTGGTCAGTTTGCGAAGGTCGCGTTTGATGTTTATAAAAAGATCGGAGAAGAGGGCCTGTGGGAGCTGCGCGAAGCCGAAGATGGCCGCAAAGTTCTTGTTGCTCTTTATGAGGAAGCTGCTGAAAACATTAAGACTGCTTCAGTAAATGAGTGGTCGGCTCACCCAGACTCCTCCAGCAAGTTTGTAACCCTTGCCTTCCGTGGCGCTCCAATCTATAAATTCGCTGCGGCAGATTACGGATTTGACCAGTCGAGCGCCGGTCAGTTTGCTAGCTTTGTTGTATCAAAGGCGCGCGATAGCTCATTTGTCGACGAGTTGGCCGACACCCTAACTCCGGCCCGCCGCGCTCACCTGCTAGATCTTATTAGTGATCAGGGGAAAACCAAATGACCGATATTAAGCGCCAGCTCCAGGCTTTTCTGAAGGCTGCAAGTGCAGCCGTAGCCGATGACTCAAAGGATTACTTTGTTTCCGATGTTCTAAATCGCATTGACGCAGCCTACGCCCGGACGCGTGACGGCAGCCTCCATGCGCTGCACAATGTTGTTGCCGCCAAGGCGGATCAGGTCGTAATTAGCCGCGCAGACCTGCGCGACAACTGGATGCGAGTGGCGAGCCTCGGTCGCGCCGACGTTGTGCGCGACGAAATCGGCGACTTGCTCGGTGATACCGCTCCTTCGAGCGGCGTAGTCCGCAGCTCAGAGCAGACCTCTATGAATGCCGGCAAGGCTGCAATCGATATTTCGGTAGATGATTCTGCCAAGTACGCTGCCCTGTTCGGTGAGCATGTTGCCACAAACAGCGTTCGCCTTGGCATGGAGACCATCCAGGCAGAAATGAAGGATTACGGTCTCGATAGCAAGCTTACCCTTGCTGCGCAGGACTCGCGCTTTGCCGTATTTGCCGCAGAGCTCAGCGATGGAAAGCGCACGGCCAGTGCCCTGATTCCAACCGAAGTCCGCAACGGTACCGTACTACTGCCATCGGTTTTCTTTGGTGCAAATTTCTCCGAATTTAACAAGGAGAATCTTGGCAGCTGGGCAAGCGCCGGCGGCAAGACTGCAGTTTCCGCGGTCGGTCTGCTTGACAAACTGAATAACCTTGCTGGCCCAGCCGTTATCAAGGCTGCCGCCGACGCCTGGGATGCCGACATCGGCGTAGCCGGTGGCATCGGCTTTGATCTTGGCTCGCTTGAGTCACCTGTTCTCGCTCCAGCCGAGCTGCCATCTGAGCTTAGCCCCGCCGCGAAGCAAATGGGCGGAGCCGACTTTGAACAGGTATTCAAGGAGGCGACGTTAAAGTGCGGCTCTGAGAAGCTTGCCTCTGCTCGCCAGATGCTCGCAAATCAGCTCCGATTTGCCAATGTTCGCCACGATAAGATTGTCGTAGAAAGTGAAATCGACAATGGACTGCGTCTGGGCACTCATATTCGCAGCGCCTCTGGCAAGCAGTACATCACTGTTCCGGTTGAGTTCGATGGTGGCAACGTGCTCCTGCCGGGCTTCTTCCAGGCCGGCAATCGTGTGTGCGAGTTCTCTGACTCTTCACTGCAGCGCATCGCGTCAGGATCAGATACCTCTTTTAATGCCGCTGCTTCTAGCTTCAAGAGCCTGGGCTTCAATGATCTCTATAAGATTGTTATCAAGAATGCCCAGTTTGGCAACCTAGCTGGTGCCGAGGAAGCGATGGCCGTAATCCTCCAGGAGCACGGCGAGGACCTTCACCGCCAGGCTTTCCAGGATATGGTTTCCATTATCCAGAAGAGCGCTACCATGGAGCGCAGCGATCTCGACAAATATGCCGATGAACTCGCCGCCGGTGGCAGCGAAACTGCGAATTATGTTTCAAATCGTGTGAACGCGGCCATGTTCGGCCTACTGGATTGATATATGCTGAAAATCGCAAAACTTGAGCAAGAGATCAGCAGCCTTGATGAGTCTGGCACAGACGAGGACACCCTTGCTGCCGCAGCCCTAGACTTTGCTGCTTACGACACAGACGATCTGCGCCGTGTTGCAGGCCTCGTAGTGGGGTTTGCAGATGCCCTTGATGCTGACGGCCACCGCGTTGCGGCTGATCGCCTGGATCGCGTACTGGGCAAGTTTGCGTCGAACCCGGAGGCATTCTGGGATCCACCAAAGCGCCGCAGCACAGAGATGCTCCCGCCCAATCGCTCTGCGCTTGGCGACATCGGCGCCAGCCTCAGCACCCGCCACTCACCCGATCTACCAGGAGTTCAGCTGCTTCGTGTGTCGGATGGCGTTTATCGTGATCCGGTAACTGACAAGATTTACGATTTTCACAAGGGATTCGTCTTGGATGACGGAACCAAGTATGTCGGAGGGTCGGTGTCTGCACAAACACCAGCCGGCAGCGAAAGATTCCGGCCACTGCGACAACAAATCGAATTCAGCAAGTGATTTGTTACCGGGGCCCAGGCGGGCCCCGGGTCATTTGTAATATAAACCATGGCAACAAAAAACAAAATCCTTGGACACATAGATCGCGATATAATCATCAAGATGCTTTCTGATGGAGAAAGTCCTCAGAGCGTAGCTGAGTTCCTCAAGAATAAGTATCCCGGTAAGCATAACGCGCACCTAAATGTACACTGGAGAACAGTACATGACTTCCGGGATCGCTTCATGCCCTCTGGAAAGCTAAGTAAGATTGCCATCCAGGAGAGCGAAGTTCCACGCTGGGCAAAGGAAAATGCCGAGATCAAGGCCGAGCTAATCAAGTCGTCCGCCTACCAAGAGGCGATTGCCAAGCTGGCACAGGAAGAGATAAACGTAAAGAAAGAACTTGTACAGCTCCTTACTATAATCAAAGGACGCATGGAGTTCTACTACAACGAGCTGCATGCCGGCGGCAAGATGGACGAGCGCAACGAGAAAGTACTACTAGATCAAATGAAGCTGCTCCTGTCTATCTTGCAGCAGCAAGACAAGGCGGACACTGCTGCTTCGGTCCAGTCAGCAGAGGTAAGCGTAAGTATAAATATTGTTCGTGACCATGCAACGGTTATCCGCGACGCAGTGCGAGACACGCTCGACAGCGTAGATCCCAACCTAGCGATTGAGTTCATGGAGCGTCTGAACCTGAAGATGAAGGAGCTCGAGTACACAGAGAACACCGGCCTTATCCCTCTTGGCGGGAGGATTAATGTTTAATTTCACAGAAGACAAACTTGACGACGAGATGCTGGAGTGCTTAAAGGGCATTTCTGCTAAAGCGGAAAGATGTGGGGTCGAACAACAGGACCTGGTGAAGCTCCTCTTCCTAGATAGAGTCCTGACTGATGCCCTCAGACATCTAAACACAAAGCTGTCGGAGTCAGAGTACGAGGATCTGCTAAGCCACTTTGTTAGGTCAGAAGTGAGTACCCTAAGAGAAATAGCGAAAGAGCTAATGTCGATCCTAGGCAAGGGCAAGGATCCTAATAAGACCCTGTCATTCTCTCTGGGTAAAGGATTAAAGAAGGAAGCTTACCCTATACGGGTAGATACAGCTGTATATACGGGTATTAGAAAGGATTTCCCCTCTCTGGCGTCTCGGGCGGCAAGCCTTATATCCTTGGGCGTTTTAGAGGCAGACGCGATTCGCAGAGTGATTTCTGACCTAGATATAGATGACCGCTTGGCCTTCCTTTCCTGGTATGGATTGAAGTACAAGTCCGGTAGGAATCTAGGCTACCTGAGTGCCCAGGAGGACGTTTTGATTAAAAAGGTTGCATACGGCCCCGATTCAGACAGTGCGTTCGCCTACGAGTTCATGCACAGGAAGCCTGCACAGGAAGCCTCTGTGGAGCAACCAGCGCGCGACCGCTACACCGACCCGATGTCTGCGGAAGAATTCAAGAAGATGCGCGACAAGATGGTCGGGCGTACATTCGCCATAGACAAGCTGCTAGAAAAATATCGCCATCTGCTCAAGGAAGAGCAGTTTGACGCGGTCGAGGACAGTCTTAATATTCTTCGAAAGAGCATCCGCAAGCTCAAGGTTGCTACCCTTCAGGACGTTATTGAGAAGGTAGCCTTCACTGCGGAGCAGAACGATTGGTTTGAGGGCGCTGACGTAATTCGCAAGATAGCTGCCCCGGACGAGGCGTTCGTAAAGGTTGCCGGCTCCATCTCCCGTCCCGATGACCTGGACGCAGTCCTCAGTTCGCTCGAAGAGATCTCGGCTTTCCTCCGCCAGCGCGCAATTATCAGAGAGTTGTCAGCGAGAGATATCGACATCTTTAATCTTGGCTTCGGCCATATGCCAGAGATCGGTGATGCTGCTGCAAAGCTGATGGAAGCGTTCAACGGCTCCGCGAACAAGATTGACGACCTGGTCGGCAAACTACGCGCAGAGCTCCAGCAGCAGACGGCTCCAAAGATGGCTCCCACTGTTGTTAAAACGGTCGTGAGGCCCCAAGACCTTCCGCTCGTCAAGGCACTCGAGCCAGCTCCTCCGGAAGCATCTGAGGGCACTACAGAATTAGCTACGCCAGCTGCACTGCCGCCCGCACCACCACCTGTATTGCCGCCCAAGGTTTGATAATGAAAACCGTTGCCTCCATAATGAAGCAGGTAGCATCATTGGCGGCAGCCAATGGTCTGCCTAGGCCTTTTATAGTTGGCGGGGCAGTTAGAAATATGATAGCCGGCGCCGACCCAGTTGACTACGACATCACCTGTGGCAGCCCGGATAATATTGCTCTGGCGGATCTGGTCGCCGAGTACTTTGGCGTGCCAGTCTATGAAACAGGCAGCGGCTCCAAGAAGATGATCGTGGATGGCACTGAGCTGGATTTTGGCCCGCACATGCTCTACACAGAGCACAGGGACGGGGCGTTTGCATCCGAGCTGTACAGCCGAGATTTCACAATTAATACGATGATGATCGCCTGCGACGATGGTCACTTTGTTGATGTTTGTGGTGGACTGGAAGACTTAAAGAGCAAAACCCTGCGATGCCCACTGAGTCCCGAGATTACGTTTCGCGATCCGGTCAGGCTCCTGAGGGCGATAAAATACATCGCAGAAGGAATGCGGCCAGAGCAGCAGCTTGAGGACGAGCTGGTCAAGCAGTTCCATAAAATTGAAAAGATTAATCACAGGCATGCTGGCAGAATCATAAATGACGCGATTCGGAAAAATCCTGAAATAGTCAACTGGCTGTATGAGCACGACCTTATCAAGCACATACCTGTTACCAAGCTTGTGATGAGAGAACTGGCTCGCCAGAGGATGCTGCACCATGTCTGATCTAAAGCGCTGGAAACAAAACATTATAAACGAAGCCCTTGCCCTACACAGGGATCACGGGCCTGATGCCGGGTGCGTTATTCGTGCGACTGCTGGCTGGTCAGAGGATCATCCGCTGACGGGCGACGATGCTCGCGTTCCGCCGTTTTTCAGGCAAAATTATGACTATGGCTCGGGCGAGGGTCTCCAGGGCCAACTGGATGAGTACCGCAAAAGAGCCGCCAAGTCGCTGAAAAAGCGTGTGTACGAGGCCTACTCGCTTGATTCCGCAATCCCAACAGAGGCCTATTGCGGAAAAGAAAGAAATCGCAAGTACTGGAAGTCTGCTGGATCCAGCAAGGCAGTAAGAGATTTCTTGAAGTATATAGAACAGGTGTCATGTTGAAGAAGCTAGCTGTCATCCGGACTCCAGATGGAATAAATCGCTGCCCATTTGGCCTTGGTATCCAGGTGGCCTGCCGCAATGCCGGCGACTCAGTCCTGCGGATGGAGGCTCTGGCGAATGTCGATCCAGAGTCCAGGGATGTGCAAAAACAGCACAATGTCGCCGCTTATGCTCTGCATGGTCAGGGCCGGTGTGTATTTGCCGACAAGCTTGCCGAAAACGGCAAGGTTGTTCACTGCGATTATGGCGAGCCAGGTGCCGGCATATCTGATTCGGCCATGGATGCCATACAGGTGTATCCGCGCATGTTTGGGGCAATGGGCATTCATGGCTATTATAGCTATCCGCTTGCCAGTTACTGGGACAATCCCGGGAACGCAAACCTGTTTGATGGCATCTATGGCTATGCCAGTCAGGATGATGCCGGGCTAATAATAAATGCAAATTCTACGGAAAACACAGAATTAGTAGGCCCTGATCTGAAGAAAACACAGCAGGTCCTAGACGATTTGTTCGCTGATGAGGAAAACAATGAATGACGATCTTCTTGACATTATCAATGACGACATCCTGCTTGGCGAAGGGGATGATGGCTCTGTATTTGAAGTAGACGTTCTTCCTGGCTCAGATAAGTCACTGGACCGCAGCAAGGGCGACGATGAGGACGAAGAGACCGACTGGGAGCACCATGGCGATCACAGCAAGTTCCTATCTTACCTGGCTCAGAAGATGGACGGGATCCCGCGCCACAAGGGGCACACCACGGTTGGCTGCGAGCGCGCCATTGCCTACCTGAAACGCCTAGATGCCGAGATTAGCAAGGCGATTCGTTCGGATGAGAAGAACACTATTGATGAGGAAGAGGCCGAGGGCATCCGCGATAAGATCTACGACTATGTTGCCCGACTGGAAGAAGCGCTCGAAGGCCTGGCCTCCAAGAAGTCGCGCCGTAAAACTGCTGCTTTTAAGCTGTCGTCGTCCGTTTTTACGCGTATCGGCGCCGACGGCGATCCGGCCTACTACATTCGAGCCGAAGCGGACGGTCAGGAGACCCTGCTCCCGGTAGCTCTTGAAGAGCCGTCTGACATCCAGGTTCGCGCTTATATGGAGTGGGAGTCGGGCCAATTCAAGAAAGAGGCCTCGTCGGCCCGCATCGTCCTGATGGCAGATCCCTTCCTCCATGAGATCACGAATATCATAATTCGTTCACATGTGACCTATGGTCGCAACATTGAGACGGTTTATCGCGACCTGGCCAAGAAGTACACCTTCACCGACCGCGACCACCTATCGGTCCACTCCCTGCTCCGCGAGAAAGGCATGTTGATTGACCGTGACTTTAGCCGGATCGGAGAAGAAGTAGATATCGGCACCCAGAGCGTAGGCAACAAGTCCTATCCAGCCTGAGGAAAATATGACAATTTGGGACGAACTTTACAAGGATCTTGTTAAAAGCGAGCTAAAGCAGGACGGACTTAGTGCTGAATCTGGCGAGCATTTCAAGACCGTTGAGGCCAAAGTAGACGAGCTGCGCGCCAGGGTTTGCCTTGACTCAGCCTCGCATCTAACCAAGCAAGCTTCTCTCAAAAAGCAGGCATCTGTCGCATTTAGGCTTGTCATTGCAGGGGATGCGGAGCACGACCTCTCCGAGGTCAAGTCCTATATCGCAGGTCTAATAGAGCTGCGCCGGTCGGGCATAGATAGCCTTGCAGTCATGGATGATATCAAGAATAAATTTGCTCACAAGACAGAGCTTGTGCGCGAGCACAAGGCCGAATTAAGGGATTTTATCGAAAAGCTGCTATCAAAATACAAGGTCGAGATGCCCGCGCCTGTACCAACTCTGTATAACAAGCCGGAAGGCAGCGCCTCAAAAGAAGATAACGAGACCTTCGAAAACATATCAGACAAGCTAAAGCACTGAATGCGGCTTCAGATTACAATAAGTCCGGCTTCAATAGCCGGATTTGTGTTTATGGAGAAAGCAGATGGTAAGCCCTAAGAAAGTCAAGGCGTTAACGTCAAAAGATATCTTCAATGAAATCAAGAGAGATATCTCGATCATTGACCCTGTTAGCTTTGCAGAAAACAATCTGACCATAGATGGAAAACCATTCGACCTATCGGGGTCGGGATGGAAGTACATGGCAGAAATATACCGGGCAGTGTCTGCGCAGGTAGAGAACAAAGAGGCAAAGCCCATCATTCTGCTAAAAGGCCGTCAGGTCGGTGCCACTATCATGGCCGGAGTGCTGAGCCTGCACATGGCCAGCTCTGGACTGTATAGTACTGAGTCAGGCAAACCACCTATTCGAGTGATGCATGTTTTCCCAGACCTCAAGCGCTGCGGCGTCTATGCAAAAGACATTCTTGCTAATCTAATTAGCGGTGCCAAGGACAACTATATTGGCAAGCGAGCTCTAAAGGTTACCAGGACAGTAGATCTAGAGGACACACAGACGCAGAAAAACTTTATCGGAATGAGCAAGATTCGCGTCGACTCGATAGGCAAGTCCGGCGACCGTATTCGCGGTAGTACGCAGGATGTTTTGCTTTACGACGAGTGTTTCGTAGGTAACACATTCATCAAGACGGAAACTGGCAAGATAAAGATAAGCAAAATATACGACATGTTTGCGGCGGGAAAAGAGCTGCCTATCGTCAAGACGATAAATGAGCAAACAATGGAGTTTGAGCATAAGAGTGTAGTCCACGCATGGAAGCGCGAACCTAAGCCTGTATTTGAACTAAGGTGCGGCAAGTACAGGGCGAAATGCACCAAAGATCACAAGTTTTTGACCGAAGAGGGGTGGGTAGAGGCCCAGAATCTCAAGGTTGGAGATTTTGTAATTGGAGATCCCGGTAATAAATCACAGTACCTTCGGGCTATAAATGATGACCAGCTCCAGATCGTACTAGGCTCGTTCCTGGGAGATGGAAATCTTCAAGAATACGCCAACAACTCCTATCGACTTCGCGTCCTGCATGGTGCTCGCCAGGAAAACTATGCAAGGTGGAAGGCGGAGATGTTCGGGGTAGAATGTGTATTTATTCCAGAACAGGGCAAGTACAAGAAGCCGGGATGGTGGTTCGCGACAAAGGGTTTCGGAATTCCGAACTGTTCTTTCCCGAAGAATCAGAAAAACAGCTGTCCACAGTGGGTTATCGACAAGATAGACTGGAGAGGCGTCGCCATATGGTTCATGGACGACGGAAGTAATAATGCCAAAACCAAGCGCCACATAACCTTGCACACAAATTCTTTTGATGAAGATTCGGTAGATAGGCTGGTTGCGAAGTTAATCAGCATGGGAGTCGCGTGCAAAAAAGCCATGGTATCTGGCAAGTATTTTGTCATAAAGATAAACAAGGAAGGGTCGGATGTTTTCCTTGATAAGGTTGCACCATACCTGCACTCAGATCTGCACTACAAGACTGACATCGTATGCGACACAGCTGATCTATATTCGTGGGATCCGCAGTTTAAGCCGTATTCGTACAACGTGGTATCGGCTTTCAAGGATCTAAGCCGCAAGGAAGCCGTTTACGACATAGAGGTCAAAGATAATCACAACTTTATCGTTACGGGTCGCAATAGCAGCCAGCTGCAAGACGGAGGCATTCAGGCCAAGAACTGCCAGGACATGACCCGCAGCGCTATAGAAAACACGCTAAAGGTTTTGA
>Ga0247841_10002500_pt1 | contig 36559 bp, 30 predicted proteins | sample LaCruzMarch2015__2_FD_192410 | JGI IMG/M metagenome (GOLD analysis project Ga0247841, IMG submission 192410) | Freshwater microbial communities from meromictic Lake La Cruz, Castile-La Mancha, Spain - LaCruzMarch2015_18m | ecosystem: Environmental > Aquatic > Freshwater > Lake | place: Spain... | reverse complement strand
AACCAGCCACCATAAGAAGCTGTTTGAAGGTTTGGGGTGATTGTGGCAGGGCATAAAACTGACCTGGATTCATGCGGGAAGGGACAACAAAATCGCGGGCTCCTTCGGGTGTGGATTTGATCAGGTAGGGAGTTTCAATTTCGATGAAATTCAGCCCGCTTAGGTAATTTCTTGTTTCAATGCCCATTTTATGGCGCAATTCGAGGTTTCTCTTGTTTACGTTACGCCGCAGGTCAAGATAGCGGTATTTCATGCGCAGTTCTTCACCGCCATCGGTATTGTCTTCGATGGTAAAGGGCGGTGTTTTGGAAACATTCAAAACAGTTAAATGATCAACCATAATTTCGATATCTCCGGTTGTCATTTTCGGGTTTTTATTGCTTCGTTCAGCCACTTTTCCAGTAACGGAAATTACAAATTCGCGGCCCAGCTTGCGGGCTTCCAGGGTCAACGCGCTGTTCAATTCAAGGTTAAAGACCAATTGGGTAATGCCATAGCGATCGCGAAGGTCGATGAAAGTGAGGCCGCCCATGTCGCGCGAACGCTGGAGCCAGCCTGAAAGTGTCACTTCAAGGCCCACATGGGATTTATTCAATTCCCCACAGGTATGAGTTCGGAGCATAAAATTCGCAATTTAATTCGGGCGACAAAGGTATAAAGAATGTACGAAGTACGAGTTGACCTTGACTGAATAAGGGTGACCATTTTAAGTTGACAGTTTATGCAGAACATTGGTTTTTATTTCACCATTACCCTTATCCCCTCAGAATGCGCCGAAAATTCGGGCGCATACATGCACTGTATCGTGGTAATGCCATTGGAATAGTCTCCTGCAGCATTGACCTTGAGAGGATATTCGAAAACATAGGTGCCTTTAGGAAGATAGTCGAAGAAAAAGTTGGTGGCAGCATCGGTAGTGCTCTGGTAGTATCCGAGACCATCCTGGTAGCGGTATCCCGAAAGACCATCGGCCGACCGTGCAGCATCCCGGAAAGCGCCTGGTACATTCAAAGATGCAACCAGGTAAGGTTCAAAGGCAGATGCCCGCATATCTTTCATGTGAACAAATTCAAAATTCCGGTCAACGGTAAGCACAATGCGAACCTTCAATTTATCTCCAACTTTTAATAATTGGTTGTTGTCAACCGGATCAAGCACCGGTCCTTTTGGGGTATTTCGTTCGACGAATAATTTTTTGTCCAGTTTCAAGGGTGTAGAGGAGGGAGTGATTTTATCAAGGTCCTCAAAGTATTGCCAATATATAGCCCCCCAGGCTACGCCATCGGAAGATTTGGTGATGTTGATTTTTCCCATATCCGGGTTGATTTCACTACCTGACCATGAGAGTTGGAAATATCCTGTTCCTGCCTCCTTTTTGGTGTCAATGAGCTTGTCGGAATTAATTTTTTCTTTTCCAAGGGTGATTTTTACCCCGGGGTCTGTTGAAAGTAAACCGGTACCCCGAAGCAAGAGGGCATAACAGGCCTCCACTGTGGCTCTTGGTGTGCGCCAATCCTGGGTCTGTTTTTGTTTTAATAACCAGATTTTCATTTCTTCAACAGACTTTGAATCTTTTCCGACTTCATCAAATGTTTCAATCATCATTGCCTGTGTTTCGATGGGTGCCTGGTACCAGTACCAGCTTGGCTGCTGAGCCCAGTACATGCCCATTTCTGCAGAGTGCAGGGCCTTTTCGGAAAGCGATTTCAGGATCAGTCCTGAAATATCTGTTTTTCCAAGACGGTTCAGGGCTAGGGCGATCATACCCTGCGGATATCTGTCTTGCTGCAACCAATATTTACCAGCCTGTTCAAGATAAAAATTGTAGGCTTCTTTGACAATTCCTGACAATTCAGGGATGCAGGATGCAGGATCAGTTCCTTTACTTACATAGGATGACCCCATAAAATAGCTACGGGCATATAAATATTGAATCTGCAAAGGACCGAGGTGATTTTCATTCATCTTGTCCGGTGAATATTTCTTCAGGTTTTCAAGATCTTCCTGAAGTTCTCCATCGAGGTAGTGGATGGCATTTACAACCATTTTCCAGGTTTGCGGATCATTTTTCACCCGGGTAATGCCCAGGTGGTCAAGATGGCCAAGTCCGGTCAGAATGCTTTGCGAAATGAACCGGCTTTCAGGCATGCCTTCAAACCAGGACCATCCCCCATTGGGAGTTTGAAGCTGGATCATCTTTTTCAGATTATCCTCCAGGTTGGCATTGATGGTGTTGAGATCGAAATACTGTCCGAGTTTTTGTTTCCGCTCAGACTCGTTTTGGGCTTCCACTACCCAGGGTGTTTCCAGCAGTTGGGCAGATTTCAACTGCTGGTTTTTTTCAAGGTTTGAAAGAAGGGCATCGGGTGTTATATTCTTCCAGCTTTCAAACACAGCTTTGATCTTCGGATCCGAATTGGCAATGAAAGAGGCAAGGCTGTTGGAATAGAACGCAGCAAATACAGCATCGGCATTTTCATATCTTTTCTCATTCAATGACGGAAGTGCTTGTATGGCATACCATGCCGGATTGGTAGCAAATTCAAGTGTTAGCCGGTAATTTTTTAATGACCGGTTCCCCGGACTTTGTTTTTCTGATTGAAACAACTTGTTCAATATAAATTCGAAAGTTCCTTTCCCGCGAACCGGCATCGGGAGTGTTTCGGTAACCAGCATGCGGTTGGTCAGTACGGGTATTATTCGCTCTTCCCCATCACTGAAACTGCCGGCTGAAGCAGAGACCCGGAATTGCAGCATCGAAAGCAATGGATCTTCAGGGATATGGATTTTACAGGAAATGACAGTGCTCCCGTCTCTGGGAACCTGAAAAACAGAGGTAAAGGAATTGCCTGCGCCATCGAGCGATTTCATCGTCAGTGCATCAAAAAACCCATATTTTATTTCTCCAGAAAGATCCCGGTCTGAAAGGCTGACAATCTTGGTGCTGAAGATAACCGTATCGCCTTGCCTGACAAATCGCGGAACATTCGGAAAGACCATCAGTTCCTTTTGAGTTACAAGTTCTTTTTCAAGCAACCCGTAATTCAGGTCTTTGGTATGGGCAAATCCAAGTATTTTCCATTTTGTAAGAGATTCGGGTGCTGAAAATTTGAGGATCAGGTTTCCGGTAGAATCGGTGACCAGTGTCGGATAAAAAAAAGCAGTTTCACGAAAATCCTTCCGGATCTGCATCACCGGTGTAATTTCAGCTTTGACAGGAATTGATTTCTTTTCAGCAGAATCAGGCACCGCTCCTCCAACTATTTCATCCTGCACAACCTGATCTTCTGCAACAACAGGGGGAATTGCTGATTCGGCGGTCAATATCATCCTGTCGCTGCTTCCTTTTTTATAACGATGATAACCCCCGCCCCCGAAATAGTTCAATCCAAACCAGTTCAGTTGGTCGTATTGGCGGGTAATGGTTCCGGTATAATTGAAATTTGAAGGGAACCAGGTTCCAGATCCAGTATGGAAAGCATTGTTGATGTCCCAGGGAAGATTAGAGAAATAGCGTTGATAGATGTCGAACGACCAGGAATTCATTCTGAACAGATCAAGTGAAGCATCGTACATGGCAGCAAGAAATTCAGCATTGGTCTCTTTCTTATCCGGTCGTGTAATCCGAATTTTCCACTCTTCTTTCTGCCCGGGATCAAGCTTGTTCCGGAATGTTTCAATGGCGATGTTTAATTTTTTATCGGAGTAGGGCACCGAGATCATCTGGCTGTTCTGGAATGCCCGGTTAAGCTTGATGAATACAAAGTTTACTGAGAAATTTCCACGGTATTCTTCCCGGATCGGGATTTCGATCACCTTTTGCTGATCGCTCAGTTTTATCCATTGCCGGGATTCAAGCTTGTCGTGAACCCTGATTTCATAGATCACATTTACATCATCCTCTTTTGAACCGATCAGGAATTTGGCTATTTCGCCAGGCTCACCAGATGTTTTCGATGGAACAAACCAGTTTAATCTGTTCAGCGGAAGCTCTTTTGATGATGGATTATAAATGGTGAAATAGATTGTTTTTTCCAACGTTTCGCCATAGGGATCATTTGCCTTCATATGAAGCCGATAGGAACCCTGCTTCAGGTTGCCGGGAGTGGATCGTCTGGTGAGCAATGGAAGGTTGATCATGGAATCTGTCTCCGTGTTCATCCCGGTTTCCAGAAGGGTTTCTTCAACCTTCCATGTCAAAGGATCATCTTCATCACCATAAATATCATATGGAAAGTATTGATGGAATTCCTCCCGGCTCATGGTGAAAAGATCGGGTCGATCCCATTGGCGGGGTTTAAAAGCACGATTGGGTTGATGGAGCCGTTCGATTTTGATTGTAACCATTGCCGGCGTTGAACGGCCATTACAGTTGGTGGTTGCAATTTTAAAAATACTGTCTTTTGCCAGGTCAACCATCTCAGGAAGGTTGACGTTGAGGAGTAAAGCAAGGTAGCCTACCGAAACTATCTGTTCGGTCAATTGTGTTTCTCCATTGATGTCAGTCACATCCACAAATATTTGATAATCAAAAACCGGCTTGTTCTCTTTCGGCACACTGAAATCCGGAATGGCTGTAAAATCAATGCTGAATTTGCCCTGGGCATCTGTTTTGGTTGTGCCATTGATCAATTCAAGTTCAGGAGAGGAGGGAAGAGGGTAATAGCAATAGCGATTCCACCAGGGGAAACGGGCAGCGCGGACAACCCGGTATTTCACCTGGGCGCCGTCAAGGGGATTGCCTGCAAAAGCCTGGGCTTCACCAGTTACATGTATCGTTTCGCCAAGCTTGTAATTTCCTTCCAGTGGATCGCAAATTACATCAAAAGTGGGGCGCTTGTATTCCTCTACCGAAACCGATACAGATCCCGACTCATTGGCGATGGTCATTGCCCCCAGCAATACACCCCGGGGTGCTGTAAACGAACCATTGAACGAACCGAAATCATTGGTTGTAAAGGATTGCTCACTGATTTTTTGGCCATTGACGTCTGAAAAAATCACCTTCGTCGGCAGACCCGGCTTGATCTTCCAGTTGCCTTCGGATTTCTGAAGGATGATGCCCTTGAAATAGACAGGCTGCCCGGGCCGGTAGATGGCCCTATCAGTAAAAAAGCTGGTTTGAAGAACAGGCAGTTCAACTGTTTCCGAAACGGGATATTGGTAAAAACCATCGGTCAGAAAAATGTCATCATCATGTATAATTTTCAGGTATATGCTTGATGAACGGCTGTTCTCTTTCACGGGAGGCAGTAAAATAAAACCATTCTCATCGGTATTTCCCTTACCCTGGCTTCGGATGGTATACTTCCGGCTGGTGTAGTTGTAATTTTTTACCAGTTTTTCAACCATGACCTTCTTCAACGGCTTCCCTGAAACCCGGTCAAGAACATAAACTCCGATGCCGCCATCGGGATTTCGCTGGCTGATGTAGCTGATGCGGGTGGACCAGAATTTAACGTGAGTAAATGCTTTTTCGTGATTTGTGAAGGTTTGATCTTCTGAAGAAAGCAGGACATAAAAACCTGGGGTTGCCCCGGGTATTTTGATTTCCACACTGTGCTGCTGGAAATCCCCGTCACAAGGAAGTTCCACCGACCATGACCGCACGACGGGTTGCGATGCCAGATGGTTAAAAAGTTGTTCCTGATTTAAGGCTGAAACCTGATCCGAATAACTTTCAGGATCAAGCTTTATCAAACGGTTGTAAAGAATTTTAAGATTTTTATATTTCACAAAGGCCAGTGATGGCTTTTCCACAGGAACAGCATATTCGGTGGTGATTTGCAATGAAGATCCTTCGATGGTTTTTATCAGGTTTCTACAATTGGCGCCTCCTTCTGAATCAGGGAAACGCTTGACGGCTTCCCGGCAAATCTCAAGGGAATTCCTGAGGTTCCATTTGTACCGGTCAGAATGCAATGGATCATATTGCTGGCCGAAGGTGTAAAGAAAATTGGCCATGGCAAAGCTGATATCGGTCGACCAGGGAGAGGAGGCAAACTCCTTCTCCAGTTTTTTCAACGATTCCAGATAAAGGCTATCCTTGCCAGGGAGAATGGATTTTTCATGAAGAAATGCAAGGCGATCGAGTTCCACATCAATATAGGCTTGTGGATTTTTATCTTTCAGGTGAAATTCCGTAAGGTTGCTTAAGATTTTTATTGCAGTTTGCTGTGATGTGTCCTCTGCAGAAGAGAAGAACTCCAGCGCACGGTGAGCAAGGAAGTCGAAGAGAGATGGACGGAATGCGGGAGATTGATTCTTTTGTTTTTCAGGTAAATCCGGTTTTTCCAGGATGGCACTGAAGTCCCTGATCGGGATTTTTTTCAATAGTGAATCATGATCCAGGGAAGCCATGTAATTTGCGGCAATGGTATCCATGATTGTCTTTAAATCCCACGTTTGGAGGCTATCGGTTTTATTTTCCCTGATCTGCGTCCGGTCCTGAAAACGATAGGAGTTGTTCCGGTAATATTTCCAGTAAACTTCACCTCGGATGGAGACAAGGATCTGACGACCAGGCTCTGCAGCATTGACGATTTCATGGTTCAGGTCGCGCAGGGTATTGACCAGGAAATCCTCCTGGAAGTCTGAGTTCAGACGGATTCGGTAAATCACCGATTTGATGAACTGGGGAGTAATGCTTTCTGTTTTTGCCTTTTCGTAAATGGAATTGACCAAGGCCAGGGCAGACTTTGGCTGACCAAGATTGGTCAGGGAGTCGACCTTAATCCAAATTGTTTTGAAGTCATGTTCCGAATAAGCCATTTTGTAACTGGCGGGCGTCGATGCTGATGGCCTGGATTTGGTGTTCTTGTAACCGGATTGAGCCTGGCAATAGCAAGAGGTGAGGAGGGCCAGTACAAAAAGGAAAATCGATCGGGTTTTCATAAATCAATTTTTTACGGAAATGAATGGATTACAATATTAGCTTAAATCATGATTGAATATTGAATCGTAATGAAATTGCAAAGTATTTTCCATGAATGCTGAGCATTGGAGTTTGTATCTCATTGCAAACTCTGACAGCAGAGGTATAACAAATAACGTGCCGTTATTTTATGGAGAGATCAACACGTCATGTGGATGCGTCAGATTTAAAACACTGCCGGTTATCGCCAAGGTATCATCATGGGAAAGCCAGAGTGAAAAAGAATCGCCCTGATGCACATTTAATAAAATCAGATTGATCTTCAGGAGGAATAGGGCTGTTGTCATCAAATGACAACATTGATAATTTTTTTCGGAACCACGATGATCTTCCTTGGTGTTTTTCCCTGCAGCCATTTTTCCGATTCATTAGCATTAAGGACTGCAGTTTCAATTTCCATTACAGGTAAATCGGTGGGCAATTCCAACTTGAAACGCATTTTCCCGTTGAACGAAACCGGATATTCAAATGTATTTTCAATCAGGTAAACAGGGTTGAATACCGGGAATGTGGCTTTGGCAACACTGTCTGTATTTCCTAATTGGTACCATAGTTCTTCGGCAATGTGAGGAGCATAAGAGGAAATGAGCACAACCAGGTCCCCGAGAATGGAGCGTTTGTGGCATTTAAGTTCAGTAAGTTCATTTACGCAGATCATGAAAGTGCTGACCGCGGTATTGAACGAAAGACGCTCAATATCATCCTGGATTTTGCGGATGGTTTTATGCAAAACACGAAGCTCTTCAGATGTGGCGACCTCCCCGGATACCCTGAAAGTATTGGTTTCATCATGATACAAACGCCAGAATTTCTTGATGAAGCGAAAAACCCCTTCAATACCATTGGTATCCCAGGGTTTGGATTGTTCCAGGGGGCCCAGGAACATTTCGTAGAGGCGAAACGTATCGGACCCATACTTTGCGATCAGTTCATCGGGATTGACCACATTGAAGAGCGATTTTGACATTTTCTCCACGGCATAACCACAGATGTATTTTCCGGTTTCGAGAAGGAATTCTGCATCAGCAAGATCAGGCCGCCAGTTTCGAAAGGCTTCTGTATCTAAGATATCGTTATCAACTATACCAACATCCACATGCATCGGTGAAGTATCGAATTGATCTTTTAACCCGTATGAAACAAAAGAATTCGTTCCTTTAATCCGGTAAACAAGATTTGACCTTCCCTGAATTTTTCCCTGGTTGATCAACTTTTTATAAGGTTCCTCTTTCACCGTCATTCCGATGTCGTACAGGAATTTATTCCAGAATCGGGAATAGATGAGATGTCCGGTGGCATGTTCGTCACCGCCGATATAGAGATCCACATCCTGCCAGTAGCTGACGGCCTCCCTTGAAAAATATTCCCTGTCATTGCCTGGATCCATATAGCGGAGATAGTATCCACTGGAACCAGCAAACCCTGGCATGGTATTGGTTTCGATGGGGTAGCCCTCTTTTGTGGTCCAGTTTTTAGCGCGGGCCAGCGGTGGTTCGCCCGATTCGGTGGGCAGGTAGGCATCCACTTCAGGAAGGCGCAGCGGTAATTCGTTTTCATCAAACGGATATGCAATTCCATCCTTGAAATAAATCGGGAATGGTTCGCCCCAATAGCGTTGGCGGCTGAAAATGGCATCCCGCAGCCGGAAATTGATTGTCCCTTTGCCGATACCCATTTCTTCAACTTTTCTGATAACGGCTTTAACAGCCTCTTTTACCTGCATTCCGTTGATAAAATCTGAATTCACGAGGGTTCCCTCTTTGGCATCGTAGGATCCTTCAGTAATATCACCACCGGAAACAACCTCAATGATTGGGAGTTGAAAATGACGGGCAAAATCATAATCACGGGTATCGTGTGCCGGAACGGCCATGATGGCGCCGGTACCGTAACCAGCCAAAACATAATCGGCCACCCAGATGGGAATGGGTTTTCCGTTGAATGGATTCAGACAATAGGCTCCGGTGAACTCACCGGTTATTTTTTTAACCTCGGTCATACGTTCGCGTTCCGAGCGGTTCATGGCAGTGTGAATATAGCCCATCACTGCTTTACGACGGTCAGGTATGGTAATGCAATCGATCAACTCATGTTCGGGGGCCAGGACCATAAAAGTTGACCCGAATATGGTATCCGGGCGGGTTGTAAAAATATTCAAATTGTACCCGGTATCCACGATAGGAAAAAGGATTTCAGCTCCTTCTGAGCGCCCGATCCAGTTTCGTTGCATCTCTTTCAGGGAATCGGAAAAATCGACGATGTTGAGTCCGTCGAGCAGGCGCTGGGCATAGGCTCCGATCCGAAGGAACCACTGGCGCATCAGTTTGCGGGTAACCGGGTGCCCGCCACGAACGGAAAAACCATTGGCTACCTCATCGTTGGCCAAAACTGTACCCAGATCGGGACACCAGTTCACCATGGCATCCGAAAGATAAGCCAGGCGGTAATTCATCAGGATCTCCTGCTGCTGCCTGTTGGTAAAAGAGTTCCAGTCTTCAGCAGAAAAAACGCCATTCCATTTTTCTCCGAAGGAGACATCCTTTTTTAAGAGTTCTTTATACCAGTTTTGTGTCATAGAGGCATCTATGCCTGCGTTTCCTTCAGTTGTAAAAATTTCTTGCAGGGATTCAACCGGCTCAGCTTTTTGGGTTTTATTGTTGTACCAATGTTTGAACAGCTGAATAAAAGTCCATTGCGTCCATTTATAATAATCCGGATCACAGGTTTTCACCTCCCTGTCCCAGTCATAGCAAAATCCGATTTTATCCATTTGCTCACGGTAACGGGCGATGTTCTTTTCGGTGGTAATGGAAGGATGTGTACCGGTTTGAATGGCATATTGCTCGGCAGGAAGACCATAGGCATCATAACCCATTGGATGAAGGACATTAAATCCCTTCAGGCGTTTGTACCTGGAAAAAATATCGGAAGCGATATATCCCAGTGGATGACCCACGTGTAGCCCTGCTCCGGAGGGATAAGGGAACATGTCGAGTACATAGAATTTTGGTTTTGAATGGTCAATAGCAGTTTTAAAAGTTTTATTTTCAACCCAATAGCGTTGCCACCTTTCTTCTATTTCCGAAAAATTATATTCCATTGTTGTATGAATAATTTGTTACAATGATCCTTGCATTTTTATCTCGTTCTCCAGCCCCGGCGGGCAAAATTAGCAAAATATGATGGAATGCCGGAAAATTATATCTTTGATAAACCAATCCATCGCCGGCAAATGGCTAATTCCGAAACAATTCCTCCTCCCAGAAAACGGTACCGTTTGCTCCGGATTATCCTTTTCAGCCTGCTGGGATTGTTCATACTGCTCTTCTTTGCCATTTTCTTTGGCCTGAATTATTTCGGCGAGCGCTTTTTACGGGATTTTATGAAAGAAAAGATTCATACAGTCAGCCAGGGATTGTATGATGCCGATTTTGGAAAAATAACCCTCAACATTTTCAATGGGAAGGTTACCATTCACGATTTTCTGCTCTCGCCGGATACCCAGTTGTATGAGAAATTAAAGGCCGAAGGAAAAATTAAGAAATCGTTGTACCAGTTATCTTATAAATTGCTCTCTATTGACCATCTGAATTTCTGGCAGATCTATACGCAGCGCCAGGTCAGCATCCATCATTTGTTGCTTGTTGAACCGCAGATCGGGATTGCCGGATTTCCCGATTCTGCCATCATCAAGCGCAACCGGATCAAGACCATTTATGATGATATCTATCCGATGGTTTCAACGATTCTCACCGATTTTCATATTGACTCTGTAACCATTGTGCATGGTTTCATGTTATCTGAATTCCGGCGTAAAACAGGACAGTTGACCCAGGGGGAATATGAATTCTCTGCAGTTCTTCGTGATCTGTCGGTCAATCGCTTCAGCTATTATAATCACAGCCGGGTTTTTTATTCCCGTGACATCAAATGGGTGATTCATAATTTTGAATACAGCCTTGCCGATAGTCTCTATTTTATAAAGGCGGAAGAGGCCGGATTTTCCCTGTCTCAATCCCGGCTCTATGGGAAAAAGTTTTCGCTCCGGCCCAATTTTAAATCCCGGCGATTGAAAAATGTGAAGAGCGGGGATTTTTTTCAGGTTGATCTGCCTGAATTTTCCATCGATGGGATCAACCTTTACAAGGCCCTTGTGGACAAAGAGGTGGAGGTGAACAAAGTAGAATTGTCGGATTTCACCTTTAAAATATTCCGAAATTACCACAAACCACAACCTGGCCAGGTTTCAAAAAAGAAAAAACCAATCAGGATCGCGGATTTATATACCGTTATCTCGAAAGAGCTTAGGTCCGTATCCATTGATTCCATCTCCATTAAACGTTCCAGGGTCGAATATTATGGCAGTCTTCAGGACCCCAATCCGGAAATGAAAATCAGTGAAGTAAACCTTGACCTGTTTGATTTTTATCTTGATTCGCTGGCCTCACATGATCTGAGCAAAATATTTTATGCCAAAAACATCGAACTTGCGCTCCATGGATTTACACTAGTCCTGCGCGATGAAGTTCATTCCATCAATGCGGATGATATCCTGTTTTCAACCAGGAAATCCTTTATCCAGGTGAATGGGGCCATTATCTATCCGAACCGGGAAAAAAATATCGGATTGAAAGGCCGTCAAAAAAACACATTTCACTTTCTTCTTCCCCAGCTCACCTTTAAGCACATCGATTTAAGAAAGGTTTTTAATCATCGCATTCTGGATTTCAATGAACTCCAGATCTTAGAGCCAGAACTAAAATATACCCGATTCCGCGAACCTGTCAATAAGGATCCCCACTTCAAACAGCCCAAAGACTTTTTTGAGGAGGAGAATGAGGAGGTGATTTATGACCTGCTGAAAAAATACCTGAGGATGATCAAGGGTAATTTTATCAGAATCTCCAACGGATACATTCAGATTGCCCATCACCTGGAAGAAGAGGACAAACCGGTTGCTTCAGGCAGCTTTGATCTTATCATGCAGGGATTTCGCATTGATTCGTTGCATGGCCTTAACCAGGAAGGTTTTTTTTACAGTCGGGATTTTGAGCTGGATCTTCAGGCGCTGAAATATAATTCACCTGACAACCTCTATCATTTTCAGGCCGACCGGGTGCATATTGCAACACCCGATTCAATGATCGATGCGACCAACGTGTCGTTCTTTAAAACAGTCGGCCCTCTTCATGTTGAAACCGCCAACGACAAACTTCAATCGCTGACCATTGATTTTTTCCTGAACAGGCTGCACCTTACAGGACTTGATCCCAAAAGATTATTTCTTGAAAAGGTATTAAAAGCCAATTTGATTATTTTGGAAAACCCATCTCTGAGAACCAAAACAGAGAACAATCCAATTCCGGAAGGGCCCACAGAATTTTCAAACCTCCGCTCGCCAAGAGATTTTATCCGTAGTTTTGAGATCAGCCGGCTCATGGTGAAGAAGGGATCGTTTTCGTACGATGGTTATGAAGACCGCCGGGCATCCTATTTTTCCCTGAAGGACATTGATTTTGCCCTCCTGAATGCCATGGTTAAGATTCCCATAAAAGATGTGACCCCCGGGATGATCCGTTTTGATTCCTTACAGTTGTCAGTCTTCCCCTTCAGGGCGGTATTGTCCGACAGTACCTATGCCCTTCAATGCCAGAGTCTGGTGGTTCATTCCTATCCTGCCAGGATATGCTTGCGCGACATGCAGCTGATGCCCCTTAAAAAATGGGATCACCTGAAAAACCGGAACAACCTGATCACTGCCAGTATTCCCGAACTTGAATTCACTGGTTTTTATTTTGACAAGGCCATCTTTGATCATGAATGGTTGCTGGATAAAATTCGTATCGTGCAACCCGAGATTTCAATGGAGACAAGGGATGTTAAGAGGAAAAGTGAAGGATTTGAAAATCAGGAATATCCAGGGTCTATAATCCTTCCGCCATTTATAAAAAAACTCAGTATCAACAGCATCTCCATTGATAAGGCAAGGGGAACAGTTCAACACTGGAAAGGAGATACGGTAAAGAAATATTCCCTTCATGGAGTTCAAATGGACATTTCCAAGATCCTTGTAGATTCAATAACCCAGGCCAATCCTGACTCCGGCAAGCTCTTTAACGCTGAAAATATCCGTTTCCGTGCCCAGGGCTTTTCCAGGCCATCACACGACAGCATGTACACCTTTTCCTCCTCCGGATTTGGTTTTTCACTCAGCGATCGGCATCTGTTCTTTGACACGGTAAAGCTGACCCCGAATTATGAAAAATATCAATTCGCTCCCAGATTGGGATATCAGACTGACCGTCTAATGATAAATATTCCAAGAATTGATTTCTACCGGGTTGATTTCCGCAGGGCTATCATTGATCGCACATTGGTTGCCGGGTTGATACAATTGCATGATTTCCACTTTGAGGCTTTCCGCGACAAAAGGGTTCCCTTTCCGGAAGACCAGCGCCCTTTGATGCCTGCGCAAGCAGTTGCAAAAATTCCCATACCCACCATGATTGATACCATAGATATCCTCAATGGATTTGCCGCCTATGAAGAACAAACCGGAGATGAACCCGGCCGGATTTATTTCAACCGGATGAATGCCACATTGACCGGCGTAACAAATATCGATGGGAAGAATCTTAAAAATAATCCGGCACCAACCGGTAACAAAACCATGGAACTTCATGGAACAGCTTACCTAATGGGAGAAGCATTGGTTGAGGCCTGGTTCCATTTCCCGTTGAATATCCCAAATGATACTTTTTCTTTTAAGGCAACCGTCGGACCACTGAATCTCCGTGATATCAATCCCATGCTTTCAAAACTGATGCCTGTCTCCATCCGGAATGGAGTTGCCAACCAGACAGTGATTAAGCATGTGAATGCCAACAATGATTTTTCCCGTGGATTTATGGTACTTCAGTTCAATAATCTGAATGTTAAAGTACACGCCGACAAAAGCGATTTCTGGGACCGATGGGGCAGTGCTCTTCTGACAGGTGTCGCAAACCTCCTCCTGGATGATGGAGATTCCGGCGAAAAAGGCAAATTGCGTTCCGGAGTGATTTATTTTGAACGGGATAAAAGCAAAGGTTTTTTTAACTTCATCTGGAAAAGCACCCTGAGCGGAATTAAATCCAGTGCGGGGATCAATACAAAAAAGCAACGGGAGATTCGGCGGTTCGAAAAAAAGCAGACGAAATAATGAAAAATTAACGTAATTTTAGCTCGCATTTTTACCCGTATGCTCCCACAGGAAGACCGATACTATCAGCGAAGGATTGCCACCTCCTATTTCACAACGGTGATCAGCATCACCCTGGTGCTGTTTCTCATGGGGCTCCTTGGCATGATCATTCTTCATGCCAAAAAACTGTCGGACTATGTCAAGGAGAACATCGGGTTTTCGATCATGATCCGTGAAGGAGTCAAGGAAGCAGGGATCCTTGAACTGAAAAAAACCCTTGATAAGGCCTATTATGTGAAATCAACCGAATACATTCCCAAAGCCAGGGCTGCAGAACGCCTCGAGGAGGAACTTGGAGAGGATTTTATCGGGTTTCTGGGGTATAACCCTTTGCTTCCCACCATCGATCTCCGGCTGAAAGCAGCCTTTGCCAATCCCGACAGCCTGAACCGCATCGAGCAACGCCTGCTGGCAAGGCCTGAAATCAAGGAGGTGTATTACCAGAAATCACTGGTCGATCTGATCAACCGGAATCTTGAAAAGATAAGCCTGATTTTACTTGGGTTCAGTGGCATATTGCTGTTTATTGCCATCATTTTGATCAACAATACCATCCGTTTATCGATTTATTCAAAAAGATTTATTATCCGAAGCATGCAGCTGGTGGGAGCCACCGAGGGCTTTATCAGAAAACCATTTCTTTCCCGCAGCATCCTGCATGGTTGCATCAGCGCCATCATTGCCATTGCCATGTTGATGGTGCTGACCTATTTCAGCATCGAGGAATTACCAGAGCTTCTTGAGCTTCAGGATCCCTTCATCCTCCTGGTCCTTGTCATTGCCATATTCCTGCTCGGTTCTTTCCTGTCGTTTGTTTCGACCTATTTTGCTGTCAGGAAGTACCTGCGCATGCGCACAGATTTATTATACACCTGAATATTCTGAAAAAATCTGTACTTTTGCCCTCCAATAACCTTTTCACCATGGAAAAGAATAAAAAAGCGAAACCTGTTAAAACCACTGAAACTACATCTCAGCCTTCGAAAGTAGGAGAATTCGCCTTCGGCAAGGAGAACTATCGTCTCATGCTGATCGGCCTGGCCTTCATCATTGTTGGATTCCTATTAATGATCGGTGGAGGTTCCGACGATCCGAACGTATTCAATCCCGAAATATTCAGCTTCCGCAGGCTCACGCTGGCGCCAATCCTCATCCTTGCCGGATATGCCATTGAGATCTTTGCCATCATGAAAAAACCCAGGGATTAATGACCCTTTTACAGGCCGTTATCATTGCCATCGTGGAAGGAATTACTGAGTTCCTGCCGATTTCATCCACAGGCCACATGATCATTACCCAACACCTGTTGGGTATTCCAAGTTCTGATTTTGTCAAGGCATTCACGGTAAATATCCAGTTTGGAGCGATTCTTTCGGTGATTGTACTTTACTGGAAGCGTTTCTTCCAGACCTGGGATTTTTATTTCAAACTTTTTGTTGCCTGCCTGCCATTGGTTTTTGCCTATCTGCTTGAGAAGCAGATCGACAATATGCTTGAAAGTGTACTGGTCGTCGCCGTGGCATTGCTTGTCGGGGGAGTCTTACTGATATTTGTTGACCGTTGGTTCGATAAACCTGAAAATGATAACACACCGCTTACGTTCAAAAAAGCCCTGATCATTGGCTTTATCCAGATCATTTCGGTGATCCCGGGAGTCAGCCGGTCGGCAGCTACCATCATCGGAGGAATGAGCCAGAAACTCAGCCGTAAAAATGCAGCAGAATTCTCTTTTTTCCTGGCAGTTCCTACCATGTTTGCCGCATCTGCGCTGAAATTATTTCAGAACTACAAGACCATTTCAGCCGATAACATTAACCTGTTGCTGGTCGGTAACCTCGTTTCCTTCCTGGTTGCCATGATTGCCATAAAATTTTTTATTGCCTTTCTGACCCGTTATGGATTTAAGGTATTTGGTTATTACCGCATTGTGGTGGGACTGGTTATTATCATCCTGTTACTGGCCGGAAAAAGTTTAACGATCCTCTGATGTCATTTCGATTCGAGCAGGGCGAGATCCTGCTTGTAAACAAGCCCTTGACCTGGACCTCCTTCGACGTGGTTGGCAAAATTCGTTCACTGCTCCGCAGCACCCTTGGAGTCCGCAAGATAAAAATCGGACATGCCGGTACTCTTGATCCGCTGGCCAGCGGATTGCTGATCCTTTGCACCGGGAAGTTCACCAAGCGAATCGATGAATTCCAGGGACTTGAAAAGGAGTATACCGGAACTTTTCGTCTGGGAGCAACAACACCTTCCTTCGATTGTGAAACAGAGGTCGATCAGACCTTTGCCCTGGATGCCGTAACCGAAGAAAGAATCAGGCAGGCTGCAATACAATTTACCGGGACTTTTAATCAGGTTCCACCGGCATTTTCAGCCATGAAAGTCGGTGGGAAAAGGGCTTATGATTATGCACGGAAAGATATTGAGGTGGAGATCAAACCGCGTCAGGTAACCATATCAGGCTTTGAGATAACGTCTATCCGACTTCCCGAAGTTGATTTCAGGATTACCTGTAGCAAAGGAACCTATATTCGTTCCCTGGCACGGGACATTGGATTGTATCTTGGCTGTGGAGCGCATCTGGCAGCGCTGTGCCGTACACGGATTGGGCCCTATTTCCTCCGGGATGCCTGGGAAATTGATGTGCTTCACACACAGATGATCGAATCAGCCCGGGAAAAGTAATATCTTTGTTCCCGATTAATGATCAGTCATGGATCGAAAATCCTATCCCCTTTTTTCCGACGAGTTTTACATGAATGAAGCCCTGAAGGAGGCCCAAAAAGCTTATGAAAGGGATGAAGTTCCCATCGGAGCGGTGGTGGTTTGCGATCGCACGATCATTTCCAGGGCACACAATCTCACCGAAACCCTGAATGATGCGACTGCCCACGCCGAAATGCAGGCTTTTACGGCAGCCGCGGGTTACCTGGGGGGCAAGTACCTCAACGAATGTTGCCTGTATGTTACTCTGGAACCCTGCGTGATGTGCGCAGGGGCAGCATTCTGGGCTCAATTGGGAAAAATTGTCTATGGCGCCGCCGATGAGAAGAGGGGATATCATCTGATCAAACAGGCGCTGACACATCCGAAAACCGAGATACAATCGGGAATTCTGGCCGATGAATGCAGCAGGATCATCAAAGAATTTTTTCTTAAGAAACGAAAATAAGTTTCGGTCAACTTGACCGTAAGCATTCATGTACTGCAAATAATTTAACATCCTGGAAAGATGCAAGATAAATTTCTTTATAAAAAGGAGATTCAGAAACTGCTCGCCGACATTTCTGAAGTCGCACAATACCTTTGGGATCGTGGATGGGCAGAACGGAATGCCGGCAATATCTCGGTGAACATCACCGAATATTTCGATGAAACAGAAATGAAAGAACTTTCATCCTTCCCGGTTTTTACCTTACATAAGCAGTATCCTGATCTTGTCAACCAGATTTTTCTGGTGACCGGCACCGGCACCCGTATGCGTGATTTGGCAAGAAATCCCATTTTGAACGTTTGTTTGGTATATATCGACGAAAACACCTCTGGCTGCCACATCTTTTGCAGTGATAACAGCACAGGTTCAATTCAACCCACTTCAGAACTGCCCACCCACCTTTCGATCCAACAATTGTTACGGAAAAAACAGGCTCCGGAAAAGGTTGTTTTGCACACCCATGTGCTCGAACTCATCGCGCTTACACAGATTCCCTCTCTCAAGTCCGAAGAAGCACTGAACCGGTTGCTTTGGGGAATGCATCCGGAGACCTTGATATTCGTTCCTGATGGGATAGGATTTATTCCATACACTTTGCCCGGTACCGAAAAAATAGCGCTGGCCACGCTTAAAGGACTTGAGAAGCACCAAGTAATTCTATGGGAAAAACACGGTTGCATGGCCATTGGTAAAAGCCTTCCGGAAGCATTCGACACCATTGATATTTTGGCTAAATCGGCCAAGGTTTTTTTTCTTTGCCGGATGGCGGGAATTGAACCTGAAGGACTAACCCCGGAACAATTGAACGAAATCCGGGCTACCTATGCAGGATAAATCACCTCGAATTCAGGGTTAAGCCGGGAGGTGAAATAATAAATATTATTATCTGATAGGTGAATTATACGGTGATTATTCGTACATTCGGGGTCTAATTATCCGGATGAGTACCACTAAAGTAATCATATTCGAGGATGAATTCCTTCTTGCCAACGACCTGAAGCGTCAGTTAAACCAGTATGGTTATGAGGTAATTGCCATATTCAGGAAGGCTGAAGAAGGACTCCGTTACCTTGATGAACTGGGCAACTCAAATGCTTATCCCGACATTGTTTTAATGGACATCTCTCTGGCCGGAAAAATGAGTGGTATCGATGCTGCAGAAATCATTACCTCAAAATATCTCTGTGCCATTGTTTTTCTTACGGGAATGAGTCAGCTGGAGGTGTTTGAAGAGGCTTTTAAAACAAAACCTTTTGCATTTTTAATTAAACCTTTTGAAGTTCACCAGGCTGTGGTCAGTATTAAACTGGCAGTGTACCAGAAAAAACTGGAAAACCAGCTTCGCAGGAATTCGGAAGAACTTGAAATGACGGTGAATGAAAGGACGAAAGAATTGAAACTGGCCAAAGATTCGGCCGAAGAGGCGATACAATTGAAAAATACTGTACTTTCGAACATGAGTTTACAAATCCGAGAACCCATGTATGGAATTCTTGGCTTATCGGCCATGTTGAAGGACGAGATGCGCGATAAACCCAATTTGATGCGCTATGCGCAGTACATTGAGGACAATGCAAAGCATCTTTTCACGTTATTAAACAATATCATGTCACTGAGCAATGATCCCAATACAAGGTCAGAAACTACCTGAAGTCCTTATTCTTGAAGACGATCCACCCACTGCTACGATCCTTAAGATCTGGCTAAGGGGCATTTGCAACATTTCGATGGTCACCGACGGCGATGCCACCTTGCGATTGATAGAAGCTTACCTGCGACAGGGACAAACCTTCGATCTAATGTTGTTCGACATCAATATTCCTTTTCCGTGGAACGGGGTTTCCCTGATGCAGGAAATCAAAAAGCGCTGGGAAATATATGCTACCATACCTTTCATTGCTGAAACTGCTTACGCGATGCCCCATGACAAGGAACGTATCCTGAATTCAGGTTATGTTGACTACCTTCCCAAACCATTGGAAAAACAATCGCTCATCGATACATTGCAAAAGTATCTTTGAAGAAACATTCCCCTGTTAATCTTCCGACTCCCGTGCTGTTACTTCCGTTTTTACTGTTTTCCTGCTTTTATACAATTTCAATCCGCCGTACCCGGCTCCTAACGCCATGAGGATACTCAATCCACCGTCGATAGGGGCGCCGGCAGGACCCTGGTTCCCGCCTTGCCCATGTCCGCCTGAAGGTGGACTGGGTGCATCACCTTGAGTATTTTGGGCAATTGCCATGAAACCGATGACAAAGAAAAAAACGATCAGATGGGTAAATGAATTTTTCATATTTATTTGTTTTAAAATTTATCTCCATGAATCTACCCTGCTTCCTTTAACCAATACAGGCAGGGCAGGGTACATTACCCGGTCAGGTGAAGTTGTTAGTTCAGGAGTACTTTTCCGGAGTGTATTTTTCCGGAGACGGTTACATAAACCAGGCAGAATCCCTTGTACCCGGGAAGAGTAATCTTCTCAACGGAATTTTCCCTGAGGTCTTGGTGCAACATCTCCTGTCCCAGCATATTGTACACAAACAACCTTCCCGACAGTGCAGAACCGCTTTTACCGGCCAGGTAAATGGAATTACCCAACGAATACATCCGTATCGATTGCTCCTCCGAATGATGGTACACTCCGGTTGCTCCATTGAAATGAAGCAGGAAGCGGCAGGGATCATCACCCGTGGTGGAGGTGAAATCATACACCGGATGCAGCCGAAGATCCTGAATTTTGTTTTCTTTTATATCTTCCAGGAGGATGGAGACATTGCCGGGAAAATTCTCCTCTTTACCAACAGTCAAGGAATAAGAGCTGGATGAGCCCATGATAAAACCCAATGGAACAGTGCATGGATCGGTAAGTGAAGGATATGTGTTCAGCGACAATTTTTCATGGTCTGACAACAATGAAGATAGTTGTGGCGCCTCAGGGGAGCCCGCTAAAAATGGCGAGTCATATTGTGAATCAAAACCTTCTGTTGCATCATTGTCAAAACTGATCATCGTTTCGGCATAGGTCTGATTTTCGTTACTGGTAGCGACCAACATCAACAAGGGATTTTCGGAACTCTTATACCAGTTTTGGGACGAGTGACTCCTTGCTGCCGTGGGGATGATGATTGAATTTGTTGCGCTGTTTACCTGAAGAAAAAATGCATTCATTGCCGGAATAGGGTTCCCGTTGGTGATGTCGGAATAGGTATTTCCGCTGTTCCATATTTTCGCGGAAGCCGTACTGTAGAATCCCGTTGCCGACCATCCTGTATTATCCCAAAGAATGGCACAGGGGAATGGATTGGGAAACAGGTGCCACCCGTAACCATCTTCCACAATTCCCGAAAAAGATCGATCGGAAATGGTATCATTTGAATTGTTGACCATTCCGGAAAAACTCTTTACTCCACTGGTTTCATATGCACATAAATATCCCTGGTTATTTTCAAAGTTGAAAGCATTGGTTTTATAGTTGAGCCATTGATTCTGAGGTTCTCCCCAACGGTATAAATCATCGTTTGTTCCGGGCTGAAATGAAACCGGAACAGGAATACTCCCGCTGATGGGTGAGGCCAGAAAATGCCATCCGTCGGCCGGATTGGCGCCCGGATTATAGGCGGAAATATATCGTTCAACTTTTACCGTACCACTTCCCGAAATTCCATGATCAATAAAGGATCCTGTTCCGGATGCATCGGATTGTAAAATCAGACATTCTGGTCCGTGGAGCGAGGTGATTCCGTTTGTGGTCAGGTTCTTCCCTGGGGTTAATGTCAACGAAGCGTTCAGGTTAATCTCAAGATCTTCAGTTATCAGATTGTATGCAGTTGTAAATGCACACGAATTTGCTCCATCGCCCACAGCAATTTTGGAACCGGCCCCGGAAACCACCCAATCGGATCCAATAGCGGGATTTGTATTATTGCAAATGGCAAAGGTCGTATTGCTGACTTCAAAAGAAACCGGATTCAAGGACCCTGTTCCATCCTGGTTTGTCGTCCAGGAGGTAACCAGGTTTAAAAGACCTGTCGCCTTTGAATAGAAATGAGTATTCCCGTTATAGGATGGAGCTATCGAATTGCTATAAACGATGTCATCTAAAAAAATATCGGCTACATTGCCGGCGCTGTTTTCTCCATAAAACATCCAGGAATCGATATTGGCATCGTTCAGTATTTGTGCTTTTGCCAGATCGTCTCCGATAAGTAAACCATTTACATAGATATCCTGTTTGTTTGAAGCAATGCTGCAAACAGCTCCATTGTATGTGTAATCAATCGCGGAAGTTGTATTGTTCCCAAGAATTTCCAACACAAATCGATTCTCTTGCGAAAATGGAGCTGTTCCAAGGTTACTCCATGCATTCCCGTTTCGAAAGGAGGTTGTAATGCCTCCCGCACCGGAGAAAACCCATTTAATACCCGAAAAAGTTTCTGTTCCCGAAAATGCATTCGCGTTGGAAAATGTATTTCCATCCCCGATAAACAGATAAAACGAACCTGAATTGGCCGGGGCGCCGGATGCATCACCCATGAGGACAGAGCATTTATAATAGAATGATTTTCCCGCGGTATAATTGATGAGTGAAGTTTTATTGTTTGAGGTACCGGTGGGCGCCACCATCCTCAATTCTGATCCTGATCCAATCGCTGGCAATCCAGGATTTTCCAGGTTGATATTCCCCCCCCCGGTGCCAATTCTCACGTAGGTTGTTCCAGAAGGTGGGGCGGGCAGGAATGAAGTACTTGTTCCGGAGGCTGTGGAAAACGAACCTGAAGTTGTTCCAAAATCATATGACCAGGGTTGTCCCATTCCCAAACAACCGGCTCCAAGGGTCAGACAGATCAGCAAAATTTGTTTTTTCATGTGTTAATAATTTGATTTTTAGTGGTCACATGGAATATCCATTATTATCATACACGGTTTGCATGAACATTGTTCTTATGGATATTTCATAACATCCTTTTAATGCTTAATCCGGGAAATGGGTAAAAGGTAATACGGTTGTTGATAACTATTTTTGATCAAATCAGCCTCACCTTCCGGAAACTTCGTATTCGTTGCATTTTTCATAATTTTGCACCATCAAATCATAAGGTCTATTATCCATCAACAAACCTCAACATGAAACTTACCAGAGAGAAGTCCCTTGAACTTCTTCACCTCCATGTCAAGAACGAAAAAATGATCTTTCATTGCCTGGCTTCCGAGGCTGTGTTACGTGGGATTGCCCGGAGACTGGGACGTGACGAAGAAAAATGGGGACTGGCCGGTTTGCTCCATGACCTCGATGTGGAAATCACCCATGCCGAACCTGCCATACACGGTACGCAAACAGAAGCATTACTCAGCGAATATGAGGTTGATCCGGAGATTCTTGATGCCATCCGTATGCACAACGAATGTTCATCGGGCATGGACCGCAGCACGGAGTTCCAGTATGCCCTGGCTGCCGGTGAAACGATCACCGGGTTGATTTTTGCAACAACCTATGTTTACCCCGAAAAGAGGCTGACCTCGGTCAAACCCAAATCGGTGGTCAAACGCATGAAGGAAAAGATGTTTGCGGCCTCTGTAAAACGGGAAAACATTCTCGAATGTGAAAAAATCGGAATACCCATCGATGAATTTGCTGCACTGAGCATTGATGCGATGTTACCGATTTCGGGAGAGATTGGCTTATAGAGGAGCGACTCTTTGGGCAGATTCATTCAGATGACGCGTGTGATTGCATTGAGATTTGTTGTAATTTCGCGGCCAAACATGATACATCCAATTTTTTTTTCATGAAAAAGTATATTTTATACCTGATTGCCATGGTGTTCATGGCATCATTTACTACTGCAACCTGTTTCGCACAACCTGCCGGTTTTGAAAAAGCCGCTTCAGGATTGTCGTATAAATTATTCACAGTCGGACAGGATACGGCAAAGCCAAAAACCGGCGACCGGATTTCCCTGACTATGTTGTACACTGGTAAATTGAACGGGAAGGATACCATTTTTTTTAACAGTCAGGATCAAATGAAGGGAATGCCGATGCAATTTCAGCTTCCTGCCTCTTCTTACCCGGGGGATATCTATGATGGGATAAAAATGATGACCAATGGCGACAGTGCGGTTTTTCTTATTGTTGCCGATTCTCTTTACCTGAAAACTTTTAACATGAAGGAGCTTCCTGCAGGCATAGCCCCCAACACCATTTTTAGCTTCCATTTAAACCTGCTTTCGTTTGATTCGCCGGAGTCTTTAATAAGGATTGAACAGGAAATGTTAAAAAGATATCTGGAAGAAAATAAGATCACTGATCCACCTCTGGCTTCAGGAATATATATCCTTGAGAGTGTTCCCGGACAGGGAATCAGCGTGGATACCGGCAGCATGGTCAAGATGCACCTGGTGGTATCGTTCCTCGACGGGAAACAGCTCTTTTCTTCCTATCAAAAGGGAGATCCTTTTGAATTCCAGTATGGTCAGAAGTTTGATACTCCCGGGCTTCAGGAGGCCGTTGGAAAGCTGAAAAAGGGCAGCAAAGCGAGAGTCATTGTTCCGTCACAAATGGCCTTTGGCGATCAGGGACGGGGAACCCTCATTCCTCCCTATACAGCCCTTGTTTATGAATTGGAGATGGTGGACGTGAAGTCCAAAAACGAATACCAGAAAGAAATTGCATTGAAACAACAACAAGATAACCTGAAAAAAGATTCCATTAAAATGAACGAAGCAACCAGATTACACAAATACCTGAAGGACAATGCTATTACAACTCCTGCCTTACTTAGCGGCCTGTATTATATAGAGTCCTTAAAAGGTACCGGAGAATTGGCAAAATCGGGAGATACGGTAACAGTGCATTATACCGGCACCTTAATTGACGGGACAAAGTTTGATTCTTCCCGCGACCGGAATGAACCCTTTTCGTTTACCCTGGGTAGGCGACAGGTGATCTCGGGTTGGGATCAGGGAATTTCCCTGATGCGAAAAGGGGGTAAGGCAACGCTCATCATCCCATCCAGCTTGGGTTATGGCGAGAGGGATATGCAGGTTATTCCGCCCTATTCGACCCTGGTATTTGAGGTTGAATTGCTGGATATCAAATAAACTGACTATCCCCCAATGGTCCCGCTGTTGAAAATTTCCATCACATCGGGATTCAGGATGAAGATCAGGAATACGATGGCCAGGATGACTGCAACAACGGCCAATATTCTTTTTGTTTTTTTACTCATCATTCTTTTATTTGAATTGTGGACGGTTTCCCTGATGGCGGATTTGTCCTATTTCGCGTGAATGGTTATCCTAACCCCGTCTTTATAACGGGCCACGAAAGCATCCATGATCTTCTTCTGAGCCCGGAGTTGTTGTCTGAAGGAATCTGCTGCTTTCAGTGTCTTGAAGGAACCCACGGTATAACGGTACCAGCCATCCGAGAATTCTTTCCAGACCGGTTGGGTGATTTTAAACCGCTTTCGGATGGCCTCTGCTGAATATTCATCGGTGCTGAAGGCGAATACCTGGACGCGGAAGCTCAAACCCGGAACCACGGGCGCTGCTTCCGGGCTGTCGATGATTGGGGCAAGAGGCTCTTCGGTAAGTTGTTCTCCTGTTTTTTCATCAGGATTGATTTCCTTCCGTGTATTCAAACTATCCGGTTTTTCGGGAGGAAAGATGATGGGTGTCTGAACCTGTTGGTCTTCGGGACCGGATTTTGGCTCAGGCAGCTGCATACGTGCAGGCTGAGGGGCTATCGGATTGGTTCGTTGGGCCGGCTTGAAAGTCCCGGGATTCCGCTTATTGAAATTGTAGGTAAGGTTCAGGGAAAACAGTGAATACATATCGTATTGAAACCCTCCCACTGTGGCATCCAGTTTATCGGAGCCCACCCCGCGCAGGGTCCATTCGATTCCCAGGTTTACCTTATCGGCGAAACTGTAATAGGCGCCAAGACCGGCAGGTACCACTACTTCGGTGGTCCAGTTTGATGCCGTTCCGCTTCCGCCGATCTGCTGTTTCGTTTGCAGATCCTTTACCTTGGTTATCCAATTCGACAATCCTGCTCCCACTGTGCCGTAGAAAAAGAACTTTCGCTCGGGACTATAGCGAAAAAAGAGGTTGCTGAAATTGATCATCGTATTGAGGTTATACTCCAGGATATTGCCTTCAAAATACTGGTTACATGGGGCTCCATCCTTATAAACCCGTTTGGTGCCTGAAATTTCCCCATAAAGAACCTGGGCACGTAACGAAAATACATGACTGATCTGACGAAGCAGATAAAAACTTCCGGCAAAGCGCCATTCGTTCATGTTTTTACTGGCAGGCCAGAATTTATTCACCTTCAGATCGCCAAAGAAAATATTCGGACCGCCGCTCACGCCCACGGCCCAATTGGCAAAGAAGCGATTGCTAAGCTGCCCCTGAACCTGTGTAAAACCCTTGGAAATTATCAGGAAAAACAAAATACCGAGCAGAACCGGAAAGGATTTTCTCATTATAATGATCCAAATTTGGGATGTAAAGATAAACTACTAAAAAAGTAAAAAAGTCTCATGTTGAAGTAGTTTATCAACAAGGGATTGTTATTAGCAGCAACCTGAAAAAACGGGAAGGTGGGAATGAAAAAGCATTTTTTTAATCAAATGATTGGAAATTGACAGACTTTTCGTAATTTTGCGCTCCCAAATTCCTCCTTAGCTCAGTTGGTTAGAGCATCTGACTGTTAATCAGAGGGTCGCTAGTTCAAGTCTAGCAGGGGGAGCCCAGAAACAATCATAATCGGCTGATTTACAATAAGTAAGTCAGCCGATTTTGTTTTCCTACCGAAACATAGCCGAAACATATGGTGTTAATTTTATGATTTCTGGTTAATGTAGCCTTCCCAATTACCACATAAGGATGACCTTGTAGCTTCTTCCGTCATCAATTGTCACCAACATACCTAACACAATTTATTAATCACCCCACAATCTCGGCGACCTCTGGCACCCTCAAGCCCAAACTTCCGATTAAATATTTTTCCTGGAATTTTTCAAGGGGTGCCCATCGAGTCCGAAAATGGTAGAATTTTTCCCCAGGATCCTGGGCGAGCTTAGCTGTAAAAACGGGTCTGTAGTCCATTAGGCTGATATTCAATATGTTATGGCGGGGATACGGTAGGGGGTGGGGTATACTGGGGTGCTGAACGCAACAAACAACTTGAATTTCCTTTCCAACCCAATCCCAAAATCTTTTCGGTAAATCATTCATCGGATCGGAAACGACACAAGTATAAAGCGCTTAAATAACACCATCGGCAATGCCCCTCTGGATAGCGCAGCTATCGGAGTGCGTTATAAATATGGTGCGGTTGAATGAATTGGGGATAACCTATGTGAACCTCGGTGTTTAGTACTATTGAAATCCATTGAACCATTAGTTAAATCAACTGTTTCACGCTTTTTTCGGTATTTGTTCTCGGTGCATACCTGCCCCCGAAGGTGCCATTTACCCCAATCTTCAACTTACTGGTTCAAACCGATAGCGGAATTGACCAGAAACACTGGTTAATTAGGCTTACTCCTTCTCAGGCTTGTAGTCCACATTGATCAGGTCGACCACGGATACCCCAAGGATTTCAGCAATCTGGAATAAACGATCAAGTGTTGGTTGTAACCGTTGGGCACAATAACTATTAACCGTATTTGCTGAAATTCCCAGTTTGCGTGCCAAAAACCGTTGGCTCCGTTCCTTCTCTGCAAGTAAATCAGAAATGCGATTCCATTTCGGAAGCTCAGGTTTTGGTTTCATTTCACAAATATAATAATAATATTTAATTGTACATTATGTACAAATATATTTGGATATGTCGTCCTTTTTATGTATCTTTGTATTACAATTAAACTCAGTAATGACAATGGATACAGCTAATATTTCTTATCTAAAAGTTGCCGAAATTTCAGTAGCATATCACAGCAAGGTAAAACCATCGGAAAGGATAAAAATATCCCGTTCCAGCGATGCTTATGATTTGCTGCTGGCAAGCTGGGATGATACCCTCGAACTTTATGAATCCTTCAAAATTTTGATGCTGAACAAGGCAAATAAGGTGCTGGGGATTAGTTTGATCGGAAATGGCGGCGTGTCTGGCTGTGTTGTTGATGCGAAACGAATATTCGCAACAGCTTTATTGTCAGGCTGTTCATCCATAATCTTGGCACACAACCATCCGTCAGGACAGAAACAGGCAAGCGAGCAGGATTTAAGGATAACCGAAAAAATCAAACAGGCAGGCATATTCTTAGAAATAACTGTACTTGATCATTTGATCATCACCGCTGAGGGCTTTTATTCCTTTGCGGATGACGGTGCCTTGTAGACCTACCCAAATATAATTGGAAAATGAGAAAGTTCAGAATATTCGACAACGGCGGCAAAACGGTTGACCGCTTCACGCTTATCAATAGCTGGGGGGAGGTCTTTGGATTTGACCAAAATCCGTTCAATCCGTTGGGCTTTGGTCAGTTTTGCGGGAACATAAGCCAGTGGAAAAGCAAAGCCACCAAGCACCTTGGGAAAAGGATTGACTTTATTGAATTGACGGAAGAAGCCAAGGAATTTGTAAAAGATAGGATTTAACCAAAAATATACAAATATGAAACACTTAACCTTTAGCCAGATTACAAAGCTGCAAAAAACCTACAACGTGGACGGAATGCAGTCAATGATCAGCGATGGAACCTGTTGGAAAATGGAAGGTTCGGCTGGCAGGTTTGCAATGTCTTGTTTGGAATCGGGTGTTTGCATGTTGCCGCTTGAACCAAAATTGGACTACTACGGAAACTGTGTCCCTTCACGGAATGATCTTAAACAGGGCACCAAGGGAACATTCCAGAACTCCGTTCGGTTTTGGAACCGTATTCAGGACGGTGAAATGGACGCTATCGAATGGCTGGAAGAAACCTTTGAGTGTGTTGAATCTCAACAAGGTTAATGGTTGAAAACAGATTACCTATGAAATACATACTGGTACTGGATAACATAGACGGGAAAATGGTTGAGTTGACCAAGCCCACAAACTGGAAAAGCGTGGTTGAAGCAAAGCAGCTTTGCCGTGGTTTTGAGCTGGGTGGTAAAAAGCTTTTAATTCAACCTTGTCCAAAAACAGTGGCGAGAAGCCGCAGGCATTCCTAAGAAATCAAACAAAAAACATATCCGTATGAAAACAGTTGAATTTAACACCAAATTCAAACACGCCAATGACGCCCTGACAAATGGGAAAAGCATTGTGATGATAACCCCGCCGGTTGGTCAGGACTACTGGCTGTTCCGCGTCAAATTATTCAAAGACCAAGCTATTATAGCATTTCCAAAATTCGGCACCATTGGGATTGGCTTTGCAATCGAGGATGAAAGCTGGAATACCAACCTTCCGTATTGCTTTTACCCAGAAAAAATCTATGACCATATCAAGATTAACAAGAAATATGATGAAATCACAAAGGAAGACTGCATTCAAGCGATCAAGCTGGTTATAAAGCATTCCACTGTTTTTATGACAAAGGGCAAGGACAAACCACTCAGAAAGCTCAAACGAATAGCCTGATTGAGTGAAGATCAGGATTCAAGCTGGTCATCATAACATCGCATTCAAATATGACTTAGATTCTCTGATAGGAAGATAAACACTGAAACGGACGCCAATATAACCAGCCCTTAAAATGGCGGTCGGTCAATGAAGCCAAAGTACAGTCGAAATGCTTTGAAATGTGGGAATGGGCAATAGTAAGTATACTTAATTACAACGTACCAGTTAAAAAATAATTAGTTCCATTAAAAGTTGTATCAGAACGTTATAGTTAGTCGCTTTTTTTTCGAATGCCATTAAATACATATAAAAATCCGATTATTCCACCTATTAGCAATGAAATGATTAATAACATCCACGCAGCTACTTCGCTAAACGGTTTTGATGACCACATAACAATCGCTGCAATTATCCCAACGATAATATAAAAAACAAATCCACCAACAAGACCACCTAAGGCTCCAAGAATACCATAACCCACAGAAGCATTATAATTTCTCTCGTCTTCTCTTTTTGCTTTTTCTTCCGCAGCTTTTTTCTCTCGTTGTGCCTTTTCGTCTACATTAATTTCAACTTTTCTTTTTTCAATTAATTCATCTAAGGTGCTCATACATTATCGAGATTAATAATACAATTATCATAGCCGAAATAAGTTTTAGAGCGAAAATCAGAAGCAGCAATGTCAACTTTTTGTTTATTCTTTTTAAATTCAGGGCGTATCGAGTCGGAAATACCTAATTCTTCGAGCTGCTTAATTTTATGCAAAGCTCTTCTTAATGCATTTTCGGCAATTTCTCCCTTTTCTTTTGACATTATGACAATCAACTCTGTCAAATGTTGCTTCATTGGTTCAAAAGCCTTATCATAAAAGGGGTCATCCGCGATCAGACTCCTTAAATAATTTCTATCTTGGCTCACAGCCACACGAAAAGCTGCTAAAGCATTTTTAAATTCATTCTCATTTTGATATGCCTTGTATTTACCTATACGATAGGAATAATATTTAGCAAGATGATAATGACCTTGAGAAAGATTTTTATTTAAGGAAGTTGCTTCGGTGCAATATTGAATTGCCTTATTCAATAAAACAAGGTCTGATTCACTATCTTCCCCTGTAAGTTGGAAATAATAAGATTGTGACAAGAAAAATTTACAATCTGCCAAGATGAAATTAAATGAAGGGTCTGTTTTTGCAATTCTATTGCCAAATTCAGTTGCTTTAAGTAGATTGATTGTCGCAGATTTTAAATCAATCATATTAATTCCTTCCTCAACGCCTGTAAGATAGATTCGTCCAAGTTGGTAGTAGGACGGGAAGAAATATTCACCCATTTTTAATGAAATGGACTCCTTAAAACAATCAACAGCCCCCTCTAAAAAACCTTGTTTGATGAATAAACATCCTTTCTTATAGAACTCTTTGACCTGTGTTTCAAATGGTTCCGCCAAAACAGAAAGAATGCCACTTAACAGAGAATTTTGATATTCTAATTTTTGAATTACCACACCAAAACAATAATTCATATCACTCTGTAAATTCTCAATGGCGCTCGTTACCTGATTAAATCCACGTTCATTAATTTCAGAAAGCCGATTAAACCCACGTTCATTAATTTCGGAAAGTCGGTTAAGTCCGTCATCAAGTACAGAAATAATTTGGTCATTGGATGCAATAAGACTTATGATTTGGTCAGAATTGGAGGTTCTTTGCCTACTAATTGATTCTTTAAATTGATCGGTTTGTTCTTTAATAGCGGTGATGTTATCATAAGAAACCTTCATTCTATCGCAGTGTTCTTTGTAACCGTGCTCTCCTGGTATCCAAATTGTATAAATTGACATCTTGTAAAGGATTTATATTAAAAAAAACCAAAAAATTAGTATTCAACAACTTGCCAAGTCACCACTACCTGTAATCCTATTCATTCTTTCAATTATAATGAATTGCTGATGGGTCTTTGTTTTCTTGTGAAGAATTTCTTGTCACATCGAAATTAAAACAAAATACCGATATAAAACTCAAAGAGTAAAAATTATCTCAATCCATTATACTTCACTTTCTTTCATTGGCTCTTCTAACTGCTTCATCTGCTGGTTCAGCCCATCGCTTGCAATGCCCTCGACTCTGCCCCAGAAGCTCATTATGCTGTGTTTTGCCTGCCAGATATGGGCTTCCCGTTCAGCCAACCGCTTAATCATATCGTCACGCTCCTTCCCCAACGCACGATCCATCTTCTTGAAACTGTCCAGAATGCCCAGAATGTGGTTTTTAAAGTCGTTGGACAAGAGGTAGTCGTAAAGCATTGTCATCTTGTCCCCCTTGTTTTCTTGGGCAACGAGGGCTGATGACTGCTTGATAAGTCCATCGCGGAGAAGGGTGGTCAGCAGCGGAAGGTCATCGAATGTACAGACCCAGACCCCGTCCCTGAGATGCGTTTCACCATTGTCCTTTGGCATTGCCCTCGTCACGATCACCGTGACGTCAGCCTTCGCCGTCCTGCCATCTTCCTTGAGCTTGCCCACCCACCCCTCGGTGAAGTTCATCGTGGACTTCCTTTCGTAAAGGATCGTACCGCTTGTGGTTCCAACGTTGTTTTTAACCACTTGGAATACATCAGCACCCTTTACACCAGACGGAACGTCTTGGATGTCATCGATCGGGTAAGTCTGCCGGAGGAACTCCCTTAACTCAACCTCAGTAACCTCGCCAGTCAGTTTGTTCGATCCCTGCTCAAGCTTGGTCTGGGCGTCCGTCAGCCGATTCGTAAGGTCTTCTATAAGTTTATCCCGCTTCTGGACATCCAGCTTGCTCTTCTCAGACTCTGATGTCCTGATCTTCTCCCGTTCCTGAGCAAGCAGGTCATTGAACTTCTTTTCAGCGTCGGCTTCAACTTGCTCCTTCAGTTCGCCTTTTTCACGCTGAAGCTGAGAAACAAGGGCTTTGGTCTTATTCAGTTCCCTGAGCTGCTCTGACTTTTGATTAAGCTCGGTTTCCAAGGACTTCACCTGTTCTGATTTTTCCTCGTCGATCTGCTTTCTAAGGCTTTTTTCCAGATTGGCTTTCTCAACGGTCAACTTTTGTTTAACGGCGGCGTTAACCTGCTCCTGCAATGCTTCCTGAGCCTTTGTTAAGGCTTCCTTATCCTGCTGAAGCTTTTGTTCCTTTATCTTGAAGTCTTGATCCTTAGCCGCTATTTGGGCTTCAAAATCGAGCTTCAGTTGTTCCTGAATCTGATGGAACAGAACATCACTGACATTGATCTCAGCCCCGCAATTGGGGCATTTTACGGTTGACACTTCGGGTTCCATATTTTGGGAATAATTGGGTTTAATGATCAAGCTTATAAAAAACCGAAAGCATCGAGTTTAATATACCCGATGCTTTCGTTGTAGGCGTCAGAAGATGTTCGGCTATTAACGTATATCAAAGATACGAATAAAATTTGGATTTAACAAATGACAATAAGGCTATTCGTGACTTTTTTATTAAAAACAAAAATGGGTTTATGGAAGAATAGTAATCAAATGCAAATTGCTCAACTTCTTCCCTGCCATCTCATTCATATAAAATTTGACATTTTCTTTTAGCTTCAAGTCCAAGGCTACGATATTGTTCCTTGTTCATTCGCTTGACTTCACCATAATCCAATACAATACATTCTCCTTTACCAAAGTCATTAATCATCTGATTTATTTGGATCAAGTGCAGATTTGAAAGATCATTCAAAATGTCTTGGTCAATGAATTTGCATAGTTCTTTAAATAGCCTTGTAGTTTCAACGGTTTCAATGTCTTGATAAATCACATCGTAGCCCGTACTAAATGAACCGAAAATATCATGGTTATTAAGAACAATGGTTTTCCATTCTTCTTCTGCTAACTTCACTATTTTCTTTTCAGAAGTCTGATAAGCAATGACATCGCCAAATTTTAACAAGGGCAAAAATTGTTTCAATTCCTTGAGTTCTGATTCGGTGAGGTTAGTCAAGTCCGAAGTATCAATAAAGTTGCTCAATTCATTGATTAGGGCTGATTTTATTGAAGTAGTTTTACGACCAGTATCGCCCTTAGAATCATTTGATTCTGCTATTTGATCATCAACGTCCGATTCAATAAACTGATTCTGTGCCATTAAAAGATTGGACGCACGTTCTATAGTATTGAAAAAGTTTTCAACATGTTTTTTATTGACGCTCTTTCCATTTAACTGCCATTGGGTACAATTACTGGTTATCTGCACTCTTCCGTTATTTCTTATTAATATTATTAATGAATTGCCGTAAGAATTCCATTGTTTAGGCATCTTAGCCAATATGACAGATGGGTTTTCGCTGGTAACTTCCCAAGATAAAATGTTCGCAGCCAATAAAGATGACTGGTGGATAATTTCTGTTGGGAGTTTGATTCTCCTTTCTTCTGAATATTCATTAGCCATTTGAAATGGATTTAGTGCACTAATATCGTTTTATCTTCCCTTGATGTAAGTAACCAAACGCACATTGACTGCATTTAGAGCCACCCGTCTTAGCGTACCTTCCCGTATGTTTATGCAGGCAGGCTGGACAAACTCTAAAATTACATTTATCACAGATGTACCAAGTAAATGTATCAGAGTAATTTTTCCCACAACACTGGCAGGGGATTAAATAAGGCGAAAGAGTAATCATAACAAAAATGTTTAGTTTAAATTTTTGATTATCTTCCTGTCATTTTTCTATAAATCGCATCAGCTTTTTCCTCTGATTCACTAATTCTATTCTTGTGTTGCTGAAGAAATGCTCTTTGCTCAATGGTAAGTCCGTCGGTGCTATACTCGTCGTCATCTGAAATTTCATTTTCCTCGTCAATAACTACCTCAACATTTGAATAGCTTTTCTGTGTGCCAGGTCTCATAAATCTTTCATCACCTAATGTTTCTGCGGCTTTACTTCTTAAAATAGGATTGTCACTATTTTGAAACTCGCTTAAAATATTGGTTTGTGCCATTTTCAGACCCGGTTCTCCTTGGTTTATTACTTCCTTAAATGATCTAAGAATTGAAATAGCATCTTCTTGAGGTATCAAATTGATTTTAATTGAGCAAAAACCATTAAAAGCTTTTAATATTTCGGATTTAGGGTACTTGCTGTGCACATATAAGTAATTTACGTTATCAATGTCGATATCCTTGAAAGCATCAAAGTATTCATTCACATATCGCGATTTTATTTTCACGTCAGATATAAAATCATCAAGAAAATCATTGATAAAATAAACGTTTTCAGGAATATACTTGTTTTTTGTGAGGATGAATGACCCTTCTCCCATATCAAAGAACTTTTTATAGTAAATGTTGGGATTGTATAAAATGTAATGTCTACCACCAATAAAATAGCAATCTATGTTCGGTGTTTTAGAAATTGCGATTAAAATTGCGATAACAAAGGCAATAAACCCTGCTAAAACAAATGCAGCCAGAAAATCCATATAACCGATCCAGAAGAATAACAGGAGAATGACCCACGCAGGAACAAATATTAAATAGTTGAAAATCAGCCGAAATTTGAATTTTGTAAATCCGCTAAAAAAGTTGTAAGTTGTCTCCATATAATATTGTTTAAAATCATAGTAAGCTAAATTTCAATTAAATATGGTATTTCTGTGTAAATTAAAAAAATCAGCGTAATTTTTATTGGCAATGGTATTAAATGACTGTAGCCCTATTGAAGAAATTATCTCCGAAATATTCCTTGTGTACCACTCTTGTAAATTCGTTTCATTCGTATAAAAAATGGGAACTGGGAAATCCGTTCCAAATAAGAGCCGATTTATAAGTCCTTCACTTTCAAACAGTCTTATCTTTTTCGCTGAAACACATGAAGTATCCGCATAAACATTGGAACACTGCTGCATAATATTGATGGTATCGCCAATTGGTCTGGAATGAGCCAAGATCACCTTGACACTCGGAAATTCGGAACAGATACGGTAATAAGAACCAGCATCCGATTTCGCCCTGCCGCCAGTGTGAAGCATTATTGGTATGTTTCTGGTTTTGGCAAGGGAAAATACTCTCCGAATCACTTTTCCGTTGGGGTGCCAATTATGTAAGCAGCCGTGCAATTTGATCATTTTATATGGAAGACTGTCTAAAATGCTCAGATTTTCATCTGTTTTTATCATTTCAGGCGTAACAACCAAGATTAAATCCACTTTTGAATTTCGTTCAATCATTTTTATATTGAGCCAAGTATCCCTGTCTTTATTGGCTGGCAGTGTGTTTGGGAATAACATTGCGGAATATTGGTTAACACCGCACCGCAAAAGAACTTCATTGATGTCTTCAGGCGGGAAAAAGCAACCCCGATATTCCCCAAAGTGAATATGGATATCGTATAAGGGAAAATCAAATCTTGTGCTAATAGTTACTTTCTTCAACGATTTGCCTGTTTAGTTTTGCAGCTTTACAATGACTACTGTTGATTTTAAACATATCTCCTTCATTTTCGTTAAAGTTCCTGACCAAGCAAATGGAACAATAATCACGTGAATCGCAATTGATACATTCAGGAAAGTCCTTGATCTTTACATTTCTGAGAAATCTCAGCTTTTCCGAGTTATTCCAGATATCAACTAAGTTTTCGTTTTCAATGTTTCCAAGAAGATACCCTTGCCATCCTGCGCAGGGAAACACATCGCCATTTGATCCAACGCAGATTATTCCTAAACCCACACCGCATAAGGGTCGCTGCAAATATTCCTCAATGTTCTCGCTTTTTTTGGGTTGGCACAGAATGTCATTGGTATATTGTTTATCGAACTGAAGGATGTCTTTCAATAACTCTTTGGTTTGACCCCCGGTCAGACGGTTTTCAAGGTTTTCCTTTGTGAAATCTGATTTCGCCATCAACACGAAATCAGTTTGTGCTTTGGTCTGCATCTTTTCTGCATATGCCAACACGTCCTTGTAGGAGTGATAATTGCCCTGCATCGTTGGGCAACTTATTTGAACAGGGATATCGCTGACAACAAGTCTTTCAATGTTTGCCTTCGTTTTTCGAAATGAGCCACTGAGTTTTGTTATGGCATCGTGTTCCTGTGCATTCATACTGTAAAGGGACACCTGAACAAGTCCAATGTTTAAACTCTTGAATAACCTGATGTGTTCGTCCGTTAATGCGACAAGGTTGCTCAGGATGGTAATTTTGAAATCACATTTATGCGCATAAGTTAAGATGGCTGGAAAATCCTTATTCAATAGCGGATCACCCCCTGAAATGGTTACTTCCAAGCAATTTAGTTGCTTTGCTTGGTCGAGAACTCTGATAATGGTTTCTAATTTTATATCGGTGCCATTATCTTTCCTTTCGTTGGGAAGGTAGCAGTGGACGCACCTTTCATTACATCGAGATGTAATCTCGAGTTCAATGCAGCTAAGCTGAGGGTTCTCTATGGATTTCTGTAAGAGCAGCTCCCCTGTTTCTTCAACCTCATATTGGAGAATCCGGTCAAACTGACCACCTGATTCCGGAGCAAATTGACCACCTCTAACCAAGTCACATTTTGGTTGTTTTCCGGAGCAAACTGACCACCACCTTTCCGGAGGAAATTGACCACCAT